>ERZ778497.36-NODE-36-length-125545-cov-43.991936_pt1 | contig 125545 bp, 111 predicted proteins | sample MGYA00509938_ERZ778497 | MGnify/ENA primary metagenome ERZ778497 (study PRJEB29527, sample SAMN07138969) | mouse gut metagenome | material: feces | host: mouse | place: China:Nanjing | collected 2016-01-25 ... | reverse complement strand
CCATCGCCGCAGCAAACTCGCCATATTCCTGCGGATGCTCCTCCATCCACGCCTTCAAATCAATCTTTCCATCCTGACTGCCTAAGTTATCTTGCTGATTTTTCATAGTGAAATTTCTAATTCATAAAGTAATAACGTGCAAAGGTCAAAAAAAGATAATAGTACTTTGAACGATAACAGCGACAACACATAAGTTCCGCCAAGCTGTGCAGTATCTTCAATCCAACCCTCGGACAAGTAACACCCGACCATGAGAACGAGCAACGCTCCCCGCGCAATCCAAAATACATCCAATTTATGTGTCATAGTCGTTTTGAAATAAGCGAATAAATTTTCGTCACAATAATATATGGGATAATTGAGATTAACGAATACATTATCATAAATAATATCAGGTAATCTGAATGTGTTGTGGATTTACTTAGATTGGGGAAAAGAAAACAGATTGCAACAGATAGGCTGTTAGCTATCCAGACCGACAAAGAAAGTCTGATAATACTTTTCCTAAACCACTTAAATGCAATGAATCCACTCAACAAACTACATAATAGGAATATAAACGTATAGTATATGTCCCATTCCATATACAACATACTATAACCTGTTCCTACTGAAACAAAAGCTTCAAAAGCCACAAATATCCAAAATCGTTTATCGGTCAGTATCATATTTGTTCAAGATAAGCAACAATTCGTGAAAAAGAAGATTTCATCTCGTTTGTGAAATCCTCTTTTTTCACTATTCGTTGATACATTCGTTTAATATTTTCGTAATCAGCATTATTGGAGAGTTTGGCAGAAATTAGTCCAACCATACAATGAGTATCAAGCCCTGAACAGTATGGGCTATATTGTTCAATTGGCATAGTATTCAATAGCCGGTCTATTGAATCGATACGGTCATATTGAGAGATAAAATCCAACGCAATAGGAAGTAATGGCGACAGCCCCACATCAAGCCGGTTATAGTCGTCAGGCTCATCGTCTGAAAGAATAAAGCGATCTGTTTGGGCTACCTGCATTTTCCATCTTAAATCCGGATTAAATCCTTGCAGTTTTATTCTTTGAAGCAATAAAAGATTTATAAATGCAGAATGGTTCAGAGTGAAGCCACAGTCATTGCATATTGTGGTTATATCTCCATAGTCCACACTGACATACGGAAATATGTTTACCTCAAAACCCCATGAACAATAAGTGAAAAATATTTTATCAGTACGTCTGCCTGCTTTTCGACTCAATGCAAATCGACCCCTGAGGATTTTGAAACCGTTAGCAGCGGCGAATGGCTCCAAGGTGGAGAAAATATGTTTTTTAACGTCCTGTATCTTCATAATCACATCCTGTTTATGTTAGTATGAGGCATCAGAACCTTTGATAAATCAATATCTCCGCGAAAATCTACGTCAGTAAGGCTGGCTTCGGAAAAGTCAACATCCTCCAATCGTCCTTTATTAGACACCAAAAATGATAATTTATCCCCATAATAATAGCTGTCGAATTTCGGTCCGCAAAACACGCAACCATGAACGGTTCCGATAAATCTGCACTTTGAAAATGAAGCGGCAATGAATGTGGTATTGAAGTCGCAGTTAATAAACGTACAACCAATGAAATCTGCAATTCCGAGACTTCTTAATTTGACATTTTCAAAAGTGCAACCCAGATAGACCGTTTTCCGTAGCAAGACCGAAGTCCGTCCACCCATAGAGAAATGTTGTAACTTACCTCCTTTGAAAACACATTCTATAAATCGACACCCTCTTGCAAGGACATCTGAAAAATCACATCCAAGAAATTGGCATCGCTCAAATTTCTTTTTAGTCCACCACACGGCAATGCCTTCGTTGCAAAACGAGGTGCGCTTAAAAACCTGATTGCTATATTGTTTATCGGTCAGTTTCATATCTTTATTCCGTTTAAGGCCAACACTTTTCTATTATTATGCCATCGCGTGTGTAATACTTCCACGTTCCGATATTGTCGGTGTAATCTCCTTCTCTATCCCAATCATGGAGCATCCACCCTTCAGCTGCAAGTTTACCATCTTCATAGTATTGACGACAATAAATCAGCGAATCCGGAGCCGATGGGTAGATTGTGTTGACACTGTCGGAATTTGCACGAAGACTATCAAACTTCCATACCGGTCTATATGACTGGAACATTTCTTTGAACAGTTCTTCACGTTTTTCTGATGACAGTTCTGTGTCATAATTCCACCGCCAGTATTTTCGTTGTGAATAATAGATATAATCCTCATCAGGTCCGAAAGTAATAGTAAGCCAATATTTCCCGTCTTTAGTCGGCTCATAATATAAAATATAGCCTTGATAATCGTATGTTTCTTTATTGTCTTCAAATGGAGCACCCAACTCATGGAGGTTCAAAGGGAGTCTCCCATATTTATTTTGGAAATCTTCAATTTTTACAATGATTTCATTGCCGACTCGTTCTATTTCAGCGGTTTTGACAACCATAGTTCTTTTGCATGAAATAACAATCGCAATCAAAACCGCGACAATCAACAGCACCATATAAGTATGCGAGTTCCATAATCGTTTATCGGTCAGTTTCATATTTGTTCAATGAGTTTTCGGGATAAATTTCATTATCATAATGGTTGACACCGTGAACACAATCAATGCACCGATAACGGCACAAAGACTTGCAACAGCCATTGTTTCTAAATCACCGGACTTATTATGGAACCATAGGAAACCTTGATATTGATTAGCCCATATAGTCGAAAACATCAGATTAGAGCAGCCAATAAATAAAGAAACAATGTCGTTGGAATACCTAAATATCGCATATCCCAATATCAGTTGGAATATTGGCAAAGCCATACAAACGTAGGCTCCCCCAGCTATAAAATGCTGCGCAATACAGAATTTGAATATATGTAGCGACACAAACTATGAAGATTGGAATTATAGCCTTATAATTGCCTTGGTTACCTTTAACCAACAATGCAAAACTTACAAGTATGGCTAAAAATAACGCGATTACCAACGAAATTTTCATACTGATTTCATCAGCATTAGCTTTGGGAACTACGTATAACATTATTATTGCTTCTATAAGAAGCAATCCGACCATATATAGGTTATTTTGCCACCGCTTCATATTACTTTCTATAAAACTGTAAATTTATAAAAATCTGAATCAAATAAACTAATAAGAAAACCAAAACTACATCAAAAATGGCTATGACGTAAATCTCACCTGCTCCACTAAATAGATACAGTGAAATTAAATATGGTATAAAGTTTATGGGATTCTCAGCATGGAACATCACATACAACAATAAAGGGTACAGAAAGAGTGTTAATGAAGAAATTATCTTATTAGCAATAGTACGATTTTTGATTGCATTATAATAGAAATATAAGATAAATATAGCAAAAATAATACGCCCTTTGAGATAGGAAATCTGAAGAACATTATGTGATATATCATCAATACCGGCATCCGGGAATATCGGAGGAAGAAATAGCATCAATAAAAATGCCACTACTATAAGATGTGGTATATATTGGAATATTAGAGAGTAGATGCGCATGATTAAAGGTTTTTCAGATTTGTACTAATCCAACATAGCCGAGTTATTGCAAGAAATGAGGGCCAACAATAATATTGCTAACACTACAATCATAACGATCCCAGTCAAATACCTATTTTGAGAGCGGGATGATTGACTGTCAAAAACATCATTGCCGCCGAAACGCTCAATCGCCTCGATGACGCTCTTGTTGCGACAGTATTTTCCCGAAAGGCTGACAAAAATATGTTGCTCACGTTTATTATCGGATTTGGCAACGATAAATAAATCGCGCTCAAAAAGAACAGCAGAGGCATAGGAGGACCTATAATAGACCTCACACTTCTTTATCTGAGACCATTTAAGCACAGTAATCTTACTCCAATCTTTTATCTCCATACCATTGGCATCTATTTTCAGGTAATTGCGCCCGCAACGAATATATTTGCCGACATAACACATTGTTATAATCCCGAAAAACGATATGCCGATTATCGCACCGACAGGCCATCCGTCAGTAAGGCCCCAATAAACATTGAGAGCCAAACATACAAGACAAAACAGAGGAAACGTAAACGTCTCTCTCGCAATATATTCATCTTGCTGTTTCATCGCTTGACTTCTTTCTTATTAGCATATGTTCGTCTCCCCACTCATTCTCTGTATAAATAAAAATATTATGAGGTATTCCCTTCGCGAAGTTTATTGTATTGAGGTCTCCCCAAACAGGATTTCCGTCCAAATCCACGCCCTTCACATCTTTTAGGTATAACAGATTGTTCTTTATTTTTACAAAAAATCCCTTGTTAAAGTCTGAGTAATAACCTTGTCTAATCCTGTTTTTATAAACGACAATACTCCCTTTTCCATGTGGACTTTGTTGTTGTCCAAAGACATCTTCTTTTTTCAAAAATGTTATGGTATCATTCTCCGAATTGAGAACCGAGCCGATAAACGTCAGTTCTGACTTACATAAATTGTTTCTATCTTTTGCTTTTATAACAGCTTGTTGCCCCTCATGATTGATAATTTTCTGCTCATGTGTTAGAATGGCTTCATCATATTCCGCAAAAGACGTATAAATTGTGTCTTTTATACAATCCTGACTAATCTCATAAGATGATATTTTGAGATACTCTGGGGCTTTATCTTCGCCATCAATCATACACCATACGACAATCAGAATGATTAAACTCGTCCATGCAATCCAAAATCGTTTATCGGTCGGTTTCATTTTCCACACGTTATTTTGATTCTATGAAAATTGGCAGACCGACATTTCGCGCCGCTATAAAAATCTCCGGTTCTCCATCGCAATTATTAGAATATCTTACCTCATAACCAATGGCAATCTTTGCATCAAGATAATCAGACAATTCTTTCCATCGTAATGTCCGAGATTCGGAAGCATTCGTGAATAGCATTGGAAAATCATCGAAATCATTGTTTGGAGTATGGAGATATAATGCTATCTGGCATCCATAGTCATGTTGAAAACAGACATATCCCCACACTTGAAATGGCAAACTGATTGACTTGGAATTTAGGCGGAATATGTCAAATTGATTAAACAGTACGTCAAGATGACTCTTTATTTCAGCCCATTTTGTAAGGGTATAGCCGTCTAAATGGATATGTTCGTAGTCATATTCCACTTTCCCGTTTCTCATTCCTATAACAATCCTATTAGCAAAGTCTAACTTGGATAGATGGCGATAATATCTCTTTAATCCTCGTTTCTTCATCGCTTGTCTCCTTTCAGTTGCCGGATGAATTGTTGAACTTTGGTCGGCGACATATGGGGGATTGAGTCTTTGGGATAGACTCTGTCCTCTTTGGAATCTTTGCATCGGATTATCACACTGTCAGGCGATATGTTGCTGTATCCGGGGGGAAACATGATCTCCGTTGAAGGATACCAGTCATCATATGCTTTGTAATATGAAATATCAGATGAGTCTGTATAAACGATTCTTGAAAAGTCATCAGGCATGACAAAATCCATATTATCAATGCCTTTGGGATATAAATCATAATAACGGCTGTCAATACGATGGTTGATAGTGGCTCTATTGGCGTGATATAAGATACTGTCGGTTGGACAGATAAATATTCGATTTTCATTGTTGTATCTTGCAAACAGTTCAAAGCAACCTGAACTGCTATCTATATCCCAATCATAATCGGAAATACCCACATACCCCACAGGAAAATAATTCAAGTCAGTTATAAACAATCCCGACTTGACCCCTAAGTTTATGTGTGGGGCTGACAATAAACCGCCTCGACTAAAAAGGATATAATCTCCTTTATCTGAACTATATTTCACGTCACATCCTGCCAACGTGAAATATGCCGGGATAAACATCAGAATTGTAATCACAAGGTCAATCCTGAGCCACCATTTCAATACACTCGGTTTTTCGAGCCCGCGACTGAACGGCAGCAGAAAAAATCCAAGAAGATAACCGACCAGAAGAGTCCAGAACGGCACATTCCACCGCCACACACGGTCGGGCCCCGAGAACTCTATCATGCAAATCGCTATGGCAATAAGCACAGGTTGCAGCCATACCATCCACAGGACTGTCTTATATCGGAGAGTGTCGGACATTGCGTTTATAAATTGAGTATTACAATACTGTCATTCCATTCAATCACTTCGCCGTTGTGAAACATCTTGTTGCCGGAAACAGCATAGCCATTACCGATGTATTTGAATTGTGACGGTTTTGCTCCACTAATGATTAACTTTTCAGCAACTTCACCTCCAACACCCTCATACTCGCCAGTATCTTTATCTTCTTTAATACCATCATAACATATCACTACTTGCGGATAATATACGTGATGTTTGTCTTTGGCATACTCTGAACCTTTGCATACGCGGAATGTTTCGATATCCACGCCGACATTATCTTCTTCAGTGAAATCCATTCCTACTATGTATCCCCAATAAATCTGTCCGTCAATATTATTGTAACCTTCAACCGAACTGTCGGCAGGCACGCTTACCCACTCTCCTTTATCGGTGATATTATCACTGCGGTAAGAGCAAGAAGATAATGACAATAACGATATTATTATCAAGAATAACTTTTTCATGAGTCTATTATCTGTAATTAAGCAAAGTTACAACTAATAATCGACATTCGATGTGACAAATGTCCCATCAGGGTATGAAAATCAGCGCGGAGATTAGCCGCGGCATAATCATTCAGCACAGACGGGTCAATCCTCGGCATGAAGTCGTTAAGCCGTGCATATTTCGGGTGTTGTTTCGTCTTATCCTCAGTTGTTCTTGTTGATTAGGTTGACGATGACTTTTACCATTGTGTCCTTTTCCTCAGTGCGGCTTTCTGCTATCATAAGGGTAAGGGCGACGAGGGTGTTGTCGGCGATGCGTTTGGTGCCATCCTCATTGTAGAGAATGCCGTTGCCGTTGAGGAACCACAGGAACAGTGTGGCGGCAATGCGTTTGTTGCCGTCGCTGAATGAGTGGTTTTTGGTAACAAGGTACAGGAGCATGGCAGCTTTTTCCTCCACTGAGGGATATAGGTCAACGCCACCGAAGGTCTGGTAAATCTGACCGATGGAGCTTTTGAAGGAATCGTCCTTTTCGTTGCCGAACAATGTGCTGCCACCGAATTTCTCATGTAACTCGCGGATGACTTCCATGGCGTTTTCGTAAGTGGCATGAAACGACTCTTTACCGGTGGTGTCCTCGATCTTCAGTTCCTGATAGTCGTAGCGGTCAAGAGTGTCGAGGGCGTATGTGTAATCGACAACAACATCGAGCAATGAACGGCTGTCCTCCGTAAGCCTTTCCTGATTTTGGATTGTGCGGCCGAGCACTTTTATCAACTGACTAAGCTCGTCATATTTCTGTGCAGCTATCCGCTCGTTTATGGCATAGCCTTGAAGAAGATACTGCTTCAATATCTTATTTGCCCAGATGCGGAATTGAGTACCACGTTTGGATTTAACGCGATAGCCAACAGAGATAATAACATCAAGGCTGTAAACCTGAGTCGGTTTGTACTTCGACAGAGTATTATGCAAAATTTGCATATTACTCTCTTTCTCCAGCTCGCCTTCCTTGAAAACATTAGAGATGTGGCGGGCAATAACTGACTGATCTTTGTCAAAGAGTTCGGCCATCTGCCCTTGGCTCAGCCATACGGTATCATTCTGAACTGTCACATCAATCGACATATTTCCGTCCGGCGCCTGATAGATTACGAGCTGTGAATTATTTGTTTCCATATTCAAAATTACAATTTATATTTTGATTTGTAGCTGTTTCCGAGTAATAATAGTCAAAATACTTCGGATTTTGCGCCATTAGCGATTGCGTCTATCTCGTCGGCGATTTCGTCCGAGGAGAGTTTGATATAGTCCATAAAGGTCTTTTGTGTCTTGTGGCCGCTGACGTGCATCATCTGGACTATGGAGTATTTGTGGGTTAGGTACATGTTGGTGATTCCGCTACGGCGGGCTGTGTGGGTTGTCACGCACTTGTAGCGAGGCATTATCACCTCTCCCTTTTCGTTGTGCTCGACAACGAGCTTGCCGTCCTCCACCAGTTTCTTCTGCTTTTGAGTAAGTTTGGTTACTACCATCTTGGCTAAGTCGGGCACTTTATCGGACAACTCCTTCAGAATCTCCTTTATGTAGCGGTTGAGTATCACGTCAACAACATAAGGGAGATTGTAGTTGTATTTTTCGCATATAGCCTTTAGGTTGGGATTCATTATAGGAATCTTTACCTCGTTGCGGGTTTTCTTCTGAATGAGGCGTATTACCGGTGTTCCTTTGGCAGTAGTGGTGAAACAATCCTTGTCAATGTCGTTGTAATCGCTCACGCGCTGACAGGTGTAGCACCCGACAAGAAATATATCGCGCACCTCTTCCTGCTTGCCTGATAGTGGCATTTCATACAATGCCTGAAGCTCTGCTTCGGTAAGGTATATTTCAATAGCCTTGTCTTTCTCTTCAATTTTCTTTTTTGCGAAATATTGCAGGGCGCGGTCATTGTTGTGTATTCCGTCGGCATAGGCATAGCTGATGATTGCGCGGAGATCGACCAGATATTTATTCTGCGCAGTCACCATATAATCTTTCTTCTCCATAAAATTCAGGAATTTGGTGACGAATGCACGGTCTACATCATGCCATGTGTAGCGATGCTTTCTGTCAAACAAGTCATACAGCTTCCTAAAGCTATTCCATGCCTTCACAGTGCCGGGCGCATATCTGTCATGACCATTAAGCCTGGCACCGCTCTTGATTTCATTGCAAAATCGGTCTATGAAATTCCATATTTTGGCGCGTTCAGCATCGATGCCCTCCTTTATCAGACGCTCCTGCTCTTCCTTTATGCGTTCTTCCTCGCGTTGCCGTTCCTCCTCTTCACGCTTAGCTTTCATTATGGCTTCTGCTTTCTTCGGATTGGCGATAGAGAGGATCTCGGCCTCAACATGTGACTTATCGAAAGACATGCCCTCGACTTCCGACTTTACTACCAGTTCAATCCTATTGAGAGAGTCGTGTAGATTGAAGTTCGCCCTTTGATGTCGCATCCATTTTTCAGGACACGACAAAGCCTCTTTCCACTCTGCAACATTCACACGTATCTGAGAGGAAAAGAGCGTATCGACTTTGTGTTTCTTGTTCTGCACCCTAAAGAAAAGAGTTGCGATTTCGTTCTTCTCGTCCTGCTTGCGGATGAAGAACCGGGAAAGAGATTTTGCCATAGAATCCAAGGTTCGATTCCCTTATGAATCGGACACTGCAAAGTTAGTGACTTTTCCCGAATAGTCACTACAATAGTCACTATAATTTCTAAAATAGCCGCTATCTACCTAAATTGAGAATTGTTTAATTCGGCTTAATATCAGTATATTAGTATATATTTGAATTTAATCCGATTGATAATAGTTTAACATTTATATTGCTGGTGGCACCACAGAAGGCTGCTAATTCTCAATGAGTTGGCGGTCTTTCTTTCATCCATGCCCCTCCGAGTCACCATAAAAGTCACCACGCCTACCTAAATTGCTGAACTATTGTCGGTTATGCGTGTCGCAGTGTGCGCATATCTATTTCACCTGACGCACAATTCACTTATAATCAACACAAATTGAAGCATTATTCATAGTCATTCACCATCATTCAACCCCACGCCACAGACTCCCAATCCCAAACTTTAACAGAGTTTAACTATAATCGGCGTCAGAAAATGTGGTGACCTCAACCAAAAATCAGCCGGGCCACCCAGGGCAACCGCATCAAAATAAATAAAGATTAAGAGTAATTTATATACAATTAAGAAATCACATCTTGACAAACGTGTCTCATGCTGTTATTTTATAGGCATGAGAAAACAACTTATTGCGATTTTTGATGGGGTCAGAGACCCTCGGAAGATAGATAAATGCACTTATGAACTTGGAGATCTCCTTGCAATCGCCTTTCTGACGTACCTTACAGACAAGAAAGATTATGCCGACATGGAGCTTTTTGCCAAACACAAGGCAAGGGATTTTGGTCTGTTGCCCTACACTGAGCAGAGTCCGTCAAGGGATACCTTTGAGAGATTGTTCGGAATATTGAAGACGGACTATCTGGAAAAGTGTGTCATTGAGCAGGGACGCCATATCCTGGATTTAATGAATGAGAAACAGATTGCCATCGACGGTAAAAAGGAGTGTGGCACAGCACCGAGAGAAAAGGGACCGAAGGGCGACTATATATTGAATGCATACGTCACAGAGAATGCCCTGTTTATTGGACAGGAGAAAGTGACGGACAAAGAAAACGAGATCCCCGCCATCCCGAGATTGCTTGACAAAATTGAAATCAAAGGGGCAGTCATAAGTATTGACGCGATAGGAACACAAGTCGATATTGCGGAGAAGATAATAGGTAAAGGTGGACATTATTTTCTTGCCGTGAAAGAGAATCAGGCAGGACTATTATCTGAGATAAAAGACGTTATACGATATAATAAGCCGACATCAACCTATAGCGAGACTGATAAGGAACATGCCCGTGTGGAGACACGCACCGTGTCAATATATCCTGCCGATAAAATTGAGGACAAGGAAATACTCAGCAGATGGAAGTGCCTCAGGACGGTGGTTAAGGTGGACACCAATACCTGTCATGTATCTGAGGGTGGGCGGCAAGAGACTCAGACAAGGTATTATATCAGTGATGAGGATTTTCCGTCCGCAAAATATTATGGCAGTCTTGCCAGAGGTCATTGGGCCATTGAGAATGGCCTTCACTGGCATCTTGATGTCACATTCAAGGAAGATGAATGCCGTGCCCGGAAACTTAATGCAGCACAGAATCTGTCTCTGCTTAGAAAACTAGTTCTTCAGGTAGTGAAAGCTACTGATGACAGACTCAGCGTAAGGAAAAGATTGGTCAGGGCATCCCTTGATTCTGAATATTTGTTTACACTTCTAAATAATTATGGATTTTGATGCGGTTGCCCTGCGGGCCACCACGCCAAATGGTTAAAATGTGATAAAAAATTCGTAACTTTGCAGAATATATGAGACATTGGTTCTTCGTCATATTATTATTTTGTGCTGCGGTTATGGTTTCATGTTCGCAGTCGGGTAAACAGCGGCAAATCCTTTCTGACGCGGAAAGGATTGTTGAACTATATCCCGATAGTGCATTGTCAATGGTGAGCGATATTGATGTTTCTGACATTGAAAATTCAGACAATAGAGCGTTATATGGTCTTGTCGTAGCGGCAGCCCATAAAGCTAAGGAGAGTTCCATGGCTTCTGATTCGCTAACACAATTCACTTTTCACCACTACCGCGACAAAGATTCTGTTCGTTTTCTCAAATGCGGGGAACTATATGCCTTGCATCTTTTTTGGAATAGTAATGGCGAGTCAGCACTTGCATTGTTGGACTCATTGGTAGCGTTACCATACGTTACGGATGGCATCGAGATTAAATTACTACGAACGAGAGTTGGTATTGGAGGCACGTTATATGACTGTGATAACAATATAAGATTTCTCAAGCGACTATTGACTATTGACAATGACTCCGTCTCAGAATGGTATTACAAGCAACAACTTTACCTGAACTACACTTATACAGGACATGCTGATTCTGCGTTGATTTATATTAACGAATTAATCGACCATGCCAAGTCGAATCATCTTAGTGAAGAGGAATTTGAGCTGAAATATGAAAAAATCGCCGTCCTTGAAGAATTAGGTGAGTATGATGAGGGCAACGCCTTGGCAGACTATATCATAGACAACGCTCCTGATAACTCCATTTTGCATTTTGTCCACCTATGGAAAGCGTTGAATCATTTCAATATGGGTGAAATCGAAATTTCAACACGGGAGCTTGCATTGGCAGATAGTTGCGTACAAAATGTGTCAAGAGAAGAACGAAAGTATTATGAAAGTTTTGCCGGGCATCTTCGTAATTTCTTGCAGTACCGTAAGGACGGGAAAATACGGATTATACACTTGGCGGCATTAACCAACAATCAGCGAGATAATTTCTTCAGAATGGAATCAACAAAGGTTGAGAACGAGAAGAATACATTGAGAGCTGAAAACCGAGCTTTGGAATTGAAATCCCAAAACCAGCGTAAGACAGCGATCATCATCATAGTCATTCTGATTGCTGTTATCATCGCTATAACTGCTGTATGGAATATACAGAAACGCAGACGCAAAATAATTGAAGCAGAAGAGCGAGTAGATGCTCTGAATAAGATGATTGAAGAACTTAAGCAACCGATCCCGACCTCCGGGCATGAAGCATTACGTCGTGCAATGCTTCAACAGCTCGGAATAATCAAAATGGTAGCAGAGACTCCGACCGAACAGAATAGAGAGATGCTTCGCAAATTATCCTCAATAGAAAGCGATACCAACGGCTCGCTTGTCAATTGGGATAATCTCTATGAAATTATCAACAATCTATACTCAAACTTCTATTCAAAACTACACACCAAGTACGCAGACATGCTCACTGAAAAGGAAGAGCAGGTCATAGTTCTTTTTGTGGCAGGTTTCTCAGCAAAAGAAATCAGCGTCATAACATCTCAGTCCACTGCATCTATTTATGTCCGTAAGTCTTCTATCAAAAAGAAACTGGATGTGCCGGAAAAGGAGGATGTGATAGCATTTATCCGTCAGGAGCTTTCCGTTTAAGGAGGTTTTAGATTGATAAAGTCTTATTTTAGATTTTTACATCATATATGCTTTGATAATCAATATATTACGAATACGATTTTAGATTTTTAGGTTTGGCGTTAAGATTGGTTTAGGTGTAATTTTGCGGTATCAAAATCAAAAACGTATCGTAAAATGAACGCAAAAATCTTCATCAAAATCTTGGTTGTGTTGATTGCAATCATTACCACAACCGCAGCCGCCGCCCAGGAATCAATGGACACCATTGCGGCTCAGGAACTCAACGAGGTTGTAGTTCAAGCTCCCAAAGTGATTCGCAAGGCTGATATGGATGTTTACTATCCATCGCAGAGCGCAGTTGAGAATTCCCGAAACGGAATGCAGTTGCTCAACAATCTTATGATTCCATCTTTGACTGTTACCGAAGCTCTCGGACAGATTAAAGCTGGCGGTCAATCAGTGCAGGTTCGCATCAATGGTCGTGAGGCGACTATCGATCAAGTGAAGGCTCTCTTACCGGAAACCATCAAACGTGTGGAGTGGATAGATAATCCCGGACTTCGTTATCATGGCGCAAGCTATGTGCTGAACTTCATCATTGCCAATCCAACACTTGGAGGTTCACTGCAAGCAGAAGGGCGACAGGCTCTGAATACGGCATGGGGCGATTACTTCGTTGATAGCAAATTCAACAATGGGCGTTCACAGTTTGAAGTAGGTGGTATGTTCAAACTCACAAACAACGTAAAGACCTATCGGGATTATCATGAGACTTTCACATATCCCGATGGCACTTCTCTGACACGCACAGAAACGCCAATCGGCGGCCAAGTTGATAATACTTTTGGTCGTCTATGGGGGTCGTACAGTTATATCAAACCTGACACCACAATATTCTATGCTGAGGTCAGTGCAGCTCCGACTTTCTCAGATAATATGACATACAATGGATTGTTATCCTTGAGTGACGGAACTGACGATATAATTCTGACAGATTCGCATGGGAACAATGGAACCGTCCCAAAATTTTCAGCATATTTTGAACAGCATTTTAGAGGTAAGCAGACACTTGTCGTTGACTTCAATAGTTCGTTTTACTTTGGTAAGTCCTATTCTGATTACATTGAACAGTCATCAAACGTATCCGGCAATTATCCCAGTGACATACATACGATGATTAAAGACCGTAATCAGGCTTACGCCATCGAGGCAAACTATATCAAGAGTTGGCGACGTTCTAAATTCACAGCCGGAGCATCCTACACTGCAAACCGAAACCGCTCAGTGTATGAAAATCTTGGTGGAGAGGTGTTCCACCAACGTCAAGATAAAGTTTATCTTTTTGCCGAGTATTTTCAACGCTTAAATAAATTCACTTTCACAGCTGGACTTGGAGCGCAATACACCGATTTCTTATTCAAGGAAACCAAGCAGGGCAACCAGTCATGGAACTTGCGTCCACAGGCTTCACTGTCATATCGCCTCAACCAAAGCAATCAGTTCAGACTCAGTTTCCAATCTTGGCAATCGGCTCCATCTCTCGCTCAGACGAATGTGGCACCGCAACAAATTGACGGCTTCCAATGGAGAATAGGCAATCCCAACCTGAAAACATCAACTTCTTATATGCTCACTTTCCGCTATAATTTCAGCTTGCCGCGAGTGGAAGGCACATTTGGAGTACGAGCATTTACCAGTCCCAATGCCATTACTCCCTATCTATATTGGGAAACCAATCGCCTTATTACCTCCTATGAAAACAGCAATGGTTTACAGAATCTTACATTCTTTTTATCTCCACAGGTTGAGGTTATTCCCGATTGGCTTATGGCAAGTGCCCACTTACAATACCGCGTGGAGCGAATGAAAGGCACAAGCTACAAACTCTATAACCATAATTGGAGCGGTAATGTAAGTCTGATGCTTTCACATTGGGGATTTCAACTCATAGGCCAGTATGTCCGTGCTCAGCATGACCTTTGTGGAGAGAAAATCAGTTGGGGTGAAAATCTATCCATCGTTCAGCTATCATACAATTGGAGGAATTGGCAATTTGGTGCTGGCGTAATCATGCCCTTTGGCAAATACGACCAAGGCTCAAGAATGCTCAGCAAATGGAACACCAACGAACAGCACATGCGCCTCGATATGAGAATGCCCTATGTAAGCGTTAGCTACAATATACAATGGGGCAGACAAAAATGCGGTGCAGACAAAATAATCAATGCTGATGCTACGATTGAAAAGACTACCGCAGGTGGTAGATAAAAATCTGCCAATCATAAAAATAACTACTATCTGTTGTGAAATAAAAGAAACGAAAAGTCAAAAAAATGCAACTCAAATGAAGAAAATACTAATTTCTATGATGGTACTTGCAATGACAAGCGTTGCGTTTGCCGGAGACTGGCAGACGCAGAAAGGGTACCGCGGTGACTTGAACTGAAAAAAGTTGACACTTTTGGGAATCCAACTCGAAAGAGCCAATGAAAGAAGTTCTAAAACGAGACTTAGTTCTCAAAACAGACCCGGAAACCCAGGAACAATACTGGAGCATGGGGATTAGGACAGTCAGTAAACCTGAAGAGGAAGATCGTGTTAATGCAGTCCTCGACATCCTAAAAGGGGACAAGACAGCCGAGGAGGTCAGAAAAAAGTATGACATCACCTCAATAAACAGCATCTACACGTGGATAGGAAAGTACGTAAGTCAAGAAAAAGTGTTATCTTTGGAGGAACAAACTGAAGAAGATATGGCCAACAAAAGCAAGGACGACCAGATCCGAGAGCTGAAGGCAAAACTTAGACGAAACAAAACGTGTAAAGTAAATCGGTTCAACGCCTCTGGGCGTGTAAACCACATTAGTTAATCGCTCTCAAATCTGTCAACACTTTTCAGAGAAGGTCATCATCTGATGACTCTATTTTAAATTTTTGACATTTATGTCGGTTTTTTAAATTACAAAGTTAGTGTAATTACATTGACTAACCAAATTCTATTTTGAAAAATGGGCATTTATGCCAATTTTTCAAAATAATAGTCAAGGTTGTTCAAATTCTATTCCGAAAAATTGGACATCTGACCACTTTTTCGGAATAGACCAAATTAGATGGTCACCACATCTCGCTGTCTTTCTTTGACATTGCGGCGATTTGGCTCATGTTGGTATATCTAATATGTATTCGCCGATTTTCAATTCATCGGCGATCTCCTCGGAGGATAGCTTGATGTAATCCATGAAGGTCTTTTGGGTCTTATGGCCGCTGACGTGCATCATCTGGAGCATGGTATATTTATAGGAGAGATACATGTTGGTGATTCCGGTGCGTCGGGCGGTGTGGCTCGTCACACAGGCATAGCGCGGAACAATCACATTGCCGTTGAGGTCGGTTTCGGCTTCCTTACCCTCCTTTTTCAATGCCTCCTTTTGCTTCATTGTCAAGCGGGTCGGCACTTTCTCAGCGAGTGTGGGCACGGTTTCTGACAAATCTTTGAGGATATTCTTGATATAGCGATTCAACACCTGCTCGTTGGCTTTCGGTATGTTGTAGCCGTATTGGGTGTCAGGCGAAGTCCGTCACCATTTGTCGGCATAACGCCGCCAACAATGAAGCCTGTCACACCTCTCTCCGCTTTCACCGATTCATAAAAACTTACCGCTTCAACCCGTTGCCCAGCCTTGAAGCGGTAATAGTGTGATTGTGTACTTTATTTGAGTTTAGGATTTTAGCTATATTCTAAAACACAATTCCTTGTGATAGTTAGTTCTGCGTGTCTGCGATAACCATTCCTTCGCGTAAGGCTCTCTCTGTTTCTTCACCCTTTGTGGCTCGGACAATCGCCATTGCAAATTCAATTGTGGTACCGGGACCTTGTGATGTGATCAGACGGTCCGAAACCACAACATCTTCCGAGCAGTACCGTCCTCCATGCTTTTCAAATTCCTCTTTCAAGAAGGGATATCCTGTTGCCACTATTCCGTCAATGATACCGATTGGACCCAAGACAAGTGCGGGAGCAGCGCAGATCGCAGCAATGCGTCCATCTTTATCCCAATGTCCTCTGACAAAGGTCTGAACTTCCTCTGCCAGATTTACGGCATCTTCGCTTTTGTCGGCTCCAGGGAATATCAGCCAATCAACCATTTCGGTCGTTATTTCAGAGATAGTTGTGTCGGCCACCATCAAATTGCCGGTCGCACCCCTTACTATGCGGTTTTCAGTCATGGATACTGTGTAAACTTCCATCCCGGCACGACGCATTACATCCACCGGGGCAAGAGCTTCGATTTCATCAAAGCCTGTTCCAAGCATAACCATCGCAGCCTTTCCCGAAGGTTTTGTCGGTGCCGGAATCTTGATGCTGATTTCAGTCATAATTTGTAATTGTTTTAAGATTTTGTTAACTTTGCAATGGATAACTGCTATCCATTTGATAGTGCAAAATTACGATACATAATCCTATCAAACAAGAGGTTACTTTGGAAGTAGCCACTTACTTCAAACTCACTTTTAGTCAGTATCAATAAGATGAAAGTCGAAAAGATTTCAGAAAAATATTCATGTGTGGCTTCATGCCCTATGCGTAACGTCATTGCTCATTTTGCTAATAAATGGTCAATGCTTCTGCTCGTCATACTTGATGAATTTGGAGTTATGCGTTTCAACGAACTGTCGAGAGCCATCCCCGACATCTCGCCAAAAGTATTGTCGGGTCACCTGAAAACACTTGAATCAATCGGACTTGTGAAACGCATACTCTATGCGGAAGTTCCCCCTCGAACTGAATATGAACTGACCGAACTTGGCAAATCACTGATTCCGATTCTAAACCAATTATCAGAATGGGCACGGCGGAATCTGGAAAAAATAAGTAAAAACTTGCGGAAACGTGACTGATTACCTTATCCGCGTTATCTGCGTTTACTCAGGCTTATTACGATTTTGCATTATTCGCTCGAAATTATCGCGTCCCCAATTTATCAATGCCTCCACATGAGGCAGAAGTGTCCGACCGAAATCCGACACAGAATATTCTACGCGCGGAGGAACGTCAGGATACAATTTTCGCTCGATGATACCGTCTGTGGTCAGTTGCTTCAGTACTTGCGAAAGCACTTTTTCCGATACCGACGGAATGTTACGGTAGATTTCATTAAAACGCACCGGCTCGTTCTCGGAAATCTTCACGAGAACGACCAACGCCCACTTGTTGCCTATCCATTCAAGCATCGGGGCTGCCTTGCAATATTCATAATCTAATTTTTTTGCCATTATGCGTTTTACAAAACTGATTGAAAATGAATAAAACAAACTTTTCGGTAAGGGTCAAACCTATCGGTAAGTTATTGTTTCCGCTCTGATATTGAGCTAATTTTGCAGCACAAAGTTAATAAAAAACGATGAAATATGATATATCCTGAATTACATTTCACGGGACAGGTGTGGCGGCCTCCATACTAAGCCAACTCCCAGCTGCTGCAAATAACATCGGGCTGCACATGGCATAAATGCAAATTCTGTTCGCTCTACCATGGCACCACGTTCAGAATGTCGCCGCTGTCTGAGGTGGAATCCGATCTGAAAGTCATCCGGGAATGGCAGCCATGGGCACGCCGCGTTTATCTCACTGGGGCAAATCCTTTTGCTCTGAGCTATAACAAACTGATGGAGATTGCCATCCTTCTCCGCAAATACCTCCCCTATATGGAGTCATTCGGAATGTTTGCCCGGGTCACGGACATTACGCCTAAATCGGTAGAGGAGTTGAAAAATCTCCGGCACATGAAGCTCGACAGCATCAACATTGGCATAGAGACCGCCCACGACCTCACACTGGAGCGGATGAACAAAGGTTATCATGCCTCGGATATTCTTGAGCAGCTATCAAAGCTTGATGAAGCCGGAATACGCTATAATGTCTTCTATCTGAATGGTCTCGGAGGAAAGGGATACGGAGTGGAGAGTGCGATTGCCTCGGCTGACTTGCTGAACAGGCTTCATCCCTGCATTATCAACATAGTGTCATTGACTGTCTTTCCAGAATCTCAGCTCTATCAAGAGGTGTTGGACGGAACTTATGAGGAAGAACCGGAGATTGAGAGGTTGATTGAGATGCGCACGTTAATCGAGCAATTGAAAATAAAAGTCAACCTGTTAGGACACCATGTTTCCAATACAGTCCCTATAACCGGAGCATTGCCACATGACAAAGTAGCGATACTCCGTGAATTTGACAAGGCGATAGCCGAATTTCCTGAAGAGGAGCTGAAAGCCTATCGCAACAGGATATGGCATCTGTGAAGATTCTCCGTCTTGTTCAGCCTGCTCATTTTGGGCAGGCTTTTATTTCCCTTTGTAATTGCGTTTGATTTCACCAATCGACTTTCCGCCGATACCGAAATTCTCATCGGGCAGTTCCTTGATAATGACAGTGAAGAACTGCACCGAGATGTGGGTAATCTCGGACGCAGTGGTCGTGAGCCGCCCGATGAGATGTGTCTTCTGCTCGTTTGTCAACTGTCCGCTTTCAATAGAAATGTATGGCATAATATTTTCACGTATCAGTAACACTGGGATATGAGCCAAATGTTATCGAAACGTCCGGCTTTCAAATTCTCATAGTAAAAGATTACATAAAGCCCAAACGCAATGAAGAAGGTATCTTTTGAAAGAAAGTCCTAATCTGAAAAAATACTTCCTCCAATAAAGGGGTGATAACCAACATCACCATTAACATATAAGGCACTGACCCCATATTCGCGACTTTGAACGGGTTACCTCCAAACGAAGTGAATGTCTCCGTATTAATTTCATTAGCCCTATATATGGGTGTGCATGCAATCAAGATTCCTGCACTTAATATTCTCGTCACAAGCCAAAACAAAAGGCGTACTCTAAAATCCATTTCTTTGAATGATGGAAGTCAAAATCGCCACCACCCAAAAAGTGTCAGACAAAAGAATCGGGGTCAACTATGCGGAAGCCGATAGCATTGAAAATAATAACGCCGAAACCAACACCATTGATGCACCCTCCACAGAGTCAAAGAAGTCAATGGCAGCAAACCCATCTATGAAATATACCAAGCACTGCAGACAACGACACTCCCATACAGGTCTTTCGGAATATAACTAATCAAGAGGGATGAGAATTGGAATCAGGAGAGTTCTCATTCCATTTTAATCATTTCTATTAGGGAAGTTTTATTTCATTTAAGTCTATAATATGATGAAGAATAGCATATACAGTCATTCCTGCTACTGAATGAATATTGAGTTTCTCGCTAATATTTTTCCGATATGTAGTGATTGTATGAAATGATAGGTGTATCTTATCAGCGATTTCCTTTGTTGACAGACCTTGTGCAATCTCTCTCAATATCTCCTTTTCCCTATATGTAAGCACTTCAGAATCCGAGATTTCTTCTTCAGTATGGCTATCTTCACTCTCTAACCTATTTTTAAGTTCCTTTTCCAATCTTATCACCTCAGGAAACAATATCTTGTTTTCCATCTCGCAATGTTGAATCAAATCTCTGCCGCACAGCATAAGTTCAAGAAGCGCGGAATTTATCATCTCATTATTTTTCTGTGTGTATTTGTAAATAAACAGCTCTTTCAAGTCATTCAATTTCCCCGCCATGTGGTCATGCCGCATTGAAAAATCCGTGATATTGAATTTATCAGTAATATCTCCATTCACCAAGTTCTCAACGTATGAGAATATTACGGTATCCTCATATCCCATGTGATTCTTAACCTCCTCTATATAAGTGTCGTAAAACTTCAGTATTACCATTGATATTTCAGAAGTTTCAATGCCATGTATGCCTTCAATCAATGTCCTCTTGATATTAGGAAGAGAGAAGTTAATGAAATGGATATGTGATTTTCTCAAATATCCGACCAAAGACATAAGCGACACATGGTAATTCTCCCAATTTTTACCTGCGATATAATTTATCACGGCAAGAAATGTATCTGTATGAACCTCATTCTGCTTACATACCTCTTCAACGGTACTGTCTCCAAAACCGAGGGATATATCAAATCTATTGAGAACAATCAGAAGCCGATTATTGTCCTCAATTATGTCACGAAGGGTGTCTTGTCGCGTATATGTATTGTTATCCTTGATCATGTTTTTTTGTAAATTTTCCCGAAGCAAAGTTACTATAAGTGAAAATGTCCCACAATCCCATAAATTAGGGTATTTTTTTATGTTAAAGAAATGCACTATCTCTTGTTTGGACTATTTATCCTCTGAAAATTCGCCAATTTTAGGAATTGATTGCCATTGATTCATACTGTAATTTTGCATCTCGAAAATTAATAAAACAATCAAAATAACATCAGTACAACATGAACAAATTTTTGCTTTTAATGCTGGCAATTGTCAGCTTATTCGCTACCTCGTGCAGTAGCGATGACGAGCCGGAAATCAACTATGCCAAGGATGTGGCATCTGTATATTCCGGTTACACCAACGCTTCCTCAACTTACTTTTCAGATATGATAAGTGAGAATCAGTCTGTGAAAGTAGAGATTGTAAGCAACACAACCGTCAACGTGACCTTTGATAGCGACACATGGGGACATACGGTTATCAGCAACGCAGAAGTCTCTCTTTCATCCGAGGGATTTATCATTTCAGGCAAAGGAGAAGCCGAAATATCCGGACATGGTGGCACAAAAAAATATGAGTGCAATCTTAATGCCGTGATTGGGAAGAACAAGGAGAATGCAAAGTTCGAGTTCTCCATACCAAGTGTGATGGGAGGCCTGACGGTAAAATTCATACAAGGCGAAGCTCCGGCCAATCTTGTGGTAGCCGGTACATACGATGGTTATACGTCAACCTCATCCGCCTATTTTAAGGATATGATAACAGTCGACCAAAAAGTAATGGTAACGGCAAATGAAGATGGTACTGTTTCAATCAGTTATACAAGCGATACATGGGGCGAGGCGAATATATCCAATATCACAGTAACGAAAACCGGCACTGGTTATACCCTCGGAGGCAAAGGAACGCTCGCGATGCCCTCAATGGGTGGCGGTGAACCGAAGAACTACGATTGTGATTTTTCAGGTACGATCAGCTCATCAAAGGACGATGTGGAAATGTCATTCTCTGTTCCGAGCGTGATGGGAGGAACTGTAATTAAATTCATTCTCGGCCAAGCACCGGCAACAGAATAAGATTATTGATGATCACGATAAAAACATACCCATTTATACTGTCGGCGGTCATGATTTTCATGACCGCTTGCAGTTATACCAATCACTTTCTTGATGAAGAGGGTTTGGATCCGTCAGCGCCATATCGTACTATGGCTGATCTGGATGCCACCGCCTACGACTCATGGACATATATAAATCTTGAGACAGGCGAGATTGAAAAGCATAAGGATTCAGGTACGTGGTACTATACCGGTACGGAACAGACCAAAAAAGAACAGACTACTGAAGAAGTCGGTATAAATTGGCACATAGCTGTTCACCGGTACGAGATAAAGACAAACAACGGATCTGCCGTCAATACACATATTCCTGACATAGAGAATGTCATTGCGTTGCCTGATGGGAAGTATGAGGAAGATGAGACTGTTAATTATTTTACGGAATCAGCAGTTGAAGGTACCACTCCATATCTTCTTGTGATGGATATGAGCGGAATGATGGACGGCAATATAGGATATGCCCTTGACGGTCAGATAAACCGGGTACTATGTGACGCGGTGACCCGTACCGAAACTGGAGGGATGCCCCCCGTGCTGTATGGAACAACCGGCGAGGTGCTGGCAATCAAATATCCCGATGGTGATTGGGCTGCAATCAAGATTACGAAAACTTACGGAGGAAGCGATGGCGCAAGAAGCGGCATGATGTCTTTCCAATATAAATTCCATAAATCAAAATGAGTAGGATTGTTTGCTTCATACTTGCCGTCATTATGGCTATCAACTTGAAGGGAGCATCAACCGAGGGATTCTCCAGCCACCGTGAAATAATCGGTTATGTTGTCGATGAGAATAATGAGCCTCTCCCCGGAGCCTCTGTTCGTGTGCAGGGAACGGTGCTTGGAGCTGTCACAGATACCGATGGTAAATTCTCTGTAAGATTGAATGAATCAGGAAATGTGATTCTTCAAGTGTCTTTTATGGGATATAAACCTGTCACCGTGGAATCGGATAACATTACCAACACACCGATAAGACTTCTTCCCTCCAACCAACAACTTGATGAGGTGGTAGTGACAGGCTCTTTTGTTGAGCGTCCTTTGAAGAAAGTCCCGGTACTTACAAGAGTCGTTTCCCAACGGGATATTCAGGCTCTTAATCCCAACAGCATAGAGTCACTACTGCAATATGAACTGCCCGGAGTGCAGATCGGGTTCAACTCCATGAGTCAGCAACCGGAAATCAAGTATCAAGGAATGGATGGGGAGTATATCCTTTTCCTTATTGACGGTGAACGTGTGAGTGGCGAGGGAGCGGACCATAATGTTGATTTTACACGTTTCAACATTGATGACATTGAGCGTATTGAAGTGATAAAAGGGGCACACTCCACCATTTACGGCTCCAATGCGCTCGGCGGGGTGATAAACATAATAACAAAGACAGCAAACCGCCCTGTATCAGCGAATCTGAGTGCCAGAATATCCAATGGCTACGGACAAAAATACACGGGATCGGTTGGAGTTAACAAGTATAACCTTACCACATACACAAGCCTCACTTATCGCACAGCGGACACTTATACGATTGGAGATCCTGAAAGTGCATCCACCACAATCTGGGGCTATAATATCTGGGATTTCACCCAGAAACTTGGCTATAAATTCAATGAAAAGATTTCCGCAGATTTGAAATTCACAAATTATTGGAACCAAAAGGATATACGTACAGGCAGACTCTATCAGGAATATAACCGTGACTACACCTTAGGCGCAAAAATAAAGTATCTCCCTGCGACCAGTCATCAGATTACGATAGGGTATATGTTTGACAACTTCTGGAAAGACCATCATTTCTTTCGTGCGGATTCGACAGCATTGAATTACCGGAATATCCGTCAGACTCCGAGAATTGATTATGCCGGGAAATTCGGTAATGTAAGTATAAATGTAGGATCGGAAGGTGACATTGAATACCTGAAACACTATATGTTCAAGGACAGTACCCACTATACCAATCACGCAGTTGCCTTCTATGGACAAGGCGAATGGACTCCGATTGCAGAACTTGACATAGTGGCCGGACTCCGGGCGGATTGGCATCAGAAATACAAATGGCATCTTACTCCAAAATTGTCCGCCTTATATAAAGCATGGGATGCTGTGACATTCCGATTGGGATATGCGCAGGGATTCCGGTCTCCGTCACTGAAAGAACTCTACATGGAATATGATATGGGAGGACTCGGCTGGTTCATGATTTATGGAAACCCCAATCTCAAACCGGAGACAAGCAACCAATATTCGGCCTCCGTGGAATTCAGCAGATGGGGGTTGAACACTTCCATATCCGCTTCACACAACCGATTCAGCAACAAGATCGAGTATCTGATGCTGAGTGACGGCACAAGCGACATGCAATATGTCAATGCTGACAAAGCGCGGACCACTTCGATTGAAACCATACTTCGGTATAATTTCAATTTTGGACTGACACTGACGGGTTCATACGCATTTACCGACGATTACAGCAATGTTGACGGTCACAACACATCTTCAACCCGTCCACATTCAGCCACATTCAGTGCCATGTATCAGAAGAAATTCAAAAAGGTGTCATTGACCGCCTCTCTCAATGGTCAGTGGGGATCGGCTTTCGACACCTATTCCCGGTCATCGGAGGCTGATGTGAATGGAGAATATGCTTGGGAGAAACGCCATTACGATGGCAGGACTCTTGTCGCCATGAATGTGGGCGCCACCTTCCCGCGCGGGATATATGTGAATCTTGGTATCGACAATCTATTCAATTACAAGGACAAGGCTACCGACAGCTCACTTCAGACTCCACAGAGAGGTATCTCCTTTGTCGGCACTGTCGGCCTTAACCTTGCCGATATGTTCAAATGGTAAAATCATCATGAAACTAAAAATGACTAAAAAACAGATTATACTGGGATCAATCGTTTTACTTTTGGTGTTTGTATTTATTTTTTCGTGGGTGAAATGGATCTCACCCACAAAAATTGCATTCCTGAATTATCAACCCATAGAGTTGGGGCAGATAGCTAAAGCCAACACCAACGGATTTATAAAGATCAAGGAACTTTCCACCGATGACATTGATGATGTCGGTGACTATGACATGGTCTTCATAAACGGGATGGGGCTGCGGATAACAGAGGAGCAGCGGACTATCATCCGTAAGGCTGCTGAAAATGGAACTCCCGTTTTGACCACTATGGCCACCAATCCCGACAACAATATCTGCTCAGTGGATTCATTGATGGTAAATGATCTGAAGGAGTATCTTTCAGGAGGCAGAGCAAATTACCGAAATCTGCTTGAATATGTGCGCACCTACATAGACTGCAAAGCCATGTTCACAAATGAGCCAGAAGAACCTGTGGAAAGTCAGTCATACCTGCTCTCGCATCCTGATGTGGACGATCCTGATGCTGAGGAGATAGGGTTTAACACTTTACGTGAATACAAAACTTATCTGAAATCCAGAAATCTTATTGCCGACAATGCTCCGAATATCATAATAACCGGACAAATGGGCGAGCCCTCGGAATTGATTGCCGCATTGGAAAAATCGGGCAACAATGTCTATCGCGTATGGAATATGCGCAAGTTCATAAATGACGGTCATGCAGATTCCATCTCTGTTGCCGCTGTTATAAATATGGCTCATGGCCGTATGGGTGACTATATGGTTGAATATCTTTCGGAGAATAATGTGCCTCTGTTCTGTCCGGTGAATGCAAATCAGCTTCAGGAAGATTGGGAAGCTGACAAGATGGGTATGAACGGAGGATTTCTCTCACAAAGTGTTGTCACTCCTGAAATTGACGGCGGCATACGTCCATACGCTTTGTTCGCCCATTATGAGAATGATGAGGGAATACGCGAGGTGAAAGCTATTCCCGGACGTCTTGACACTTTTGTAGAGACGGTGAATAACCACATATCTCTGAAGCGCACGCCGAACAAGGATAAAAAGATCGCTATCGTATATTACAAAGGACCGGGGGTATCGGCTATGTCGGCGGCAGGCATGGATGTTGGCCCGTCACTGTATAATCTCTTGTTAAGATTGGGCAAAGAGGGTTATTACCTGAAGAATCTACCATCTTCTCCTGCTGAACTTGAGAAGATGGTGCAGGCAGACCGTAGAATCCTTTTCGGAAATGTGGCCATAGTGCCCCAGCCATTGCCCAACCAAGGGGAAAACTCTTTCAAGATAATCCACGGCACAGATTAAGATCCAGAAGAAAGCTATATCAGTACGTATAAATGGATTTCAGACACACTTAAAGCCGATGCCCTCATCCATTTCGGCACACACGGTAGTCTGGAGTTCACACCACGCAAACAAGTGGCGCTGTGCAGTCAGGACTGGCCCGACAGACTTGTCGGACCTCTCCCTCACTTCTATATCTATTCCATAGCTGATGTCGGGGAAGGAATGATTGCCAAGCGTCGCTCCTACGCTGCACTGCAATCGTATCTGACCCCGCCTTTCCTTGAAAGCAACCTGCGGGGTGAGTATAAAGGGCTGATGGATAAAGTCGAGGTATACTTTAAGAATCCTTCACAAGCAACATCCCTTGATGTCAAGAAGAAGGCAGTTGAATTAGGTCTGCACCGCGATCTTGAACTGGACAGCATATTATCAACTCCTTATACAGAGGATGACATTCTCCGTATCGAAAATTTTGCAGAAGAGATTGCCGCTGAAAAGATTACCGGACAGCTTTATGTCATGGGAGTTCCATACGAGGATGCGAGAATAGGCACAAGCGTCTTTGCCATGTCTGTAGATCCCATTGCTTATAGTCTGCTTGCTCTTGACAAACTGCGGAATCCAGCAAAGGCAAAAAAAACGGAACGCAAAGGTCTGTTCAACCGTCTTTATCTTGAACCTGCCAAATCCATCGTGGCAGCAAAACTAAATTCCGGACACCCCGTGTCTGATTCGGAAATATGTGACATTGCAGGAATATCATCTAAGGAACTGAATGAAGCTCGTGAGATAGTCTCAATGAAAGATGCTCCCCAACGAATGATGGAAATGATGATGTCACGTGCTATGCCGGAAAGAAAAGAAGGCTCGAAAACGAATAACGGGAATATCGTGAAGGCGATGGCCACAGCCAAAAAGATGGGAGCATCCGATGAGCAGTTGGAGAAGATGAAGAAGGCAATGCTTGCCAAACGAGAAAAAACATCCCAATCAGGTAATGCAGTAGGTAAAAAATCCAATCCTCATGCCGACATGAAGATGAAAATGCCTGAGTATACACCTGAGCAGAAAGCCAAGGCCGCAGCTATTATGGAAGTGGAGCGTACATTGAAGAATATATCCAATTACTCAGATGTACTGAGACAATCTCCTGAAATGGAATTGACATCGCTGATCAACGCTCTCGCCGGGGGCTATATCAAGCCATCACCGGGAGGGGATCCCATAGCAAATCCCAACTCGCTTCCAACAGGACGTAACCTGTTCGGAATAAACGCGGAGGCAACACCAAGTGAATCAGCTTGGAACAAAGGCGTAGAGATGGCCAAGAATACAATCGATATGTACCGCAAGCGACATAATGACAGTATTCCGCGGAAAGTCAGCTATACGCTCTGGAGCGGAGAGTTTATAGAATCAGAAGGGGCGACCATAGCGCAGGTGCTTTATATGTTGGGAGTGGAACCGGTCCGTGACGCTTTCGGCAGGGTCACAGACCTTCGGCTCATTCCATCCGATGAACTTGGACGACCGAGGATAGATGTTGTTGTGCAGACCAGCGGACAGTTGCGCGATATAGCCGCCTCCCGTCTTTTCCTGATAAACCGCGCTGTTGAGATGGCTGCCGCCTCTAAAGATGACAATTATGAAAATCAGGTTGCGCAGGGTATCACCGACTCGGAGAGGAAACTTGTCGAGCGGGGCATATCTCCTAAAGAAGCCCGCGCGATAGCGGCATACCGTGTATTCGGAGGCCTTAACGGTGGATATGGGACCGGAATACAAGGGATGGTGCAAGGGAACCAATGGAAAGAGGAATCGGAGATAGCCGACACTTATCTCAACAATATGGGCGCTTATTACGGCGATGAGGATAATTGGGAAGCCTTCACACAGTATGCTTTCGAGGCAGCCCTGACTAATACCGATGCAGTCATCCAACCCCGGCAATCCAATACGTGGGGAACCCTTAGCCTTGACCATGTATATGAGTTTATGGGTGGTATGAACCTTGCTGTCAGAAATGTCACGGGCAAGGATCCTGACGCATATCTCAGCGATTACCGCAACCGTTCCAACTACCGTATGCAGGAAGTGAAAGAGGCTATAGGTGTGGAAGGACGCTCCACCATATTCAATCCTACATATATAAAGGAAAAGATGAAAGGCGGCGCGGGCGACGCATCGACTTTTGCAGAGATAGTGCAGAATACATACGGATGGAATGTGATGAAACCTGCGGCGATTGATCCGGAGATGTGGAGTGAAATTTACGAAGTGTATGTCAACGACAAGCACAATCTTGGTATCCGCGAATTTTTCAAGGACAAAAATCCTTCCGCCATGCAACAGATGACTACGGTCATGAAAGAAGCTGCTGAAAGAGGGTATTGGAAGCCTGATGCCGGTCAGATTAACAATCTGGAAAATCTTAATCAGGAAATGTCTGCCACTATTTCATCTGCTTCAGAGCAGTCTGCCGACGATGGCATGGTCATGAAAAAAGAGGAAATGAACAATGTGGAGCATACCACGGTAGGCAATGTCGGAAAGGTTGCTGTCGCAGTGGCTGTGGCCGCTTTAATAATCCTTCTGGTTGTGGTGGCTAAACGGCGTAGAAATTCCGCAAAAGATATGGAATGATATGGAAACTGTCGTACTTATATTGATGTTATTGGTAAGTTTCAGCTTCGTGCTGAAACTTACTTTCCAAAAAGTTCCGGTAAGTATCTCCATTTGTGGTTTATGCCTCCTTTTCATCGGACTCTCCACTCCGTTTGCCATTGAGCAATCAAGCACACAGATACAGCAATGGCTGCAAAATTCCCGGTTGATGCTTGACACATCGGTAATTCTATTCATTGATGTGTTCATGCAGATTTCATTCGCAGTGCTTTCCGCGCAACTCATGACCGCAGGTAAGGTACGGAAAACTATCATCCGCACTTATCGTGTCCTGCGTCTTTTTCCCGGATTACTGATATTTCCCGTACTCTTCTACACGGTCGTGCAGGCAGTATTCTCTTTTCCGGGAGTGTCCTTTGGAATTGTAGGATGGTCCGTCGCCGTGGTTGCGTCATCACTGATTTTTCTTATGTCACGGCTGATAAAATATCTGCTGCCTGAGAAAGATATAAGATTGGAGATCCTATTCTTAGTGAATATTCTGATAGCAATGATGGGGGTGATAGCCACAGTCAATGGAAGGACTGCCGTGAGAGGTGTGTCCGATATAAATTGGGATGCTTTGCTTGGAGTATTCACAATTACCTTATTCGGAGGCCTAATCGGTTTTCTCATCAATAAATACTCATTAAACAGAATAATCAAAAAAATCAACAGACTATGATCTATATCTCAGACGTAATGTATTGGATCTCCACGGGACTATTGGTTCCTGTAGTAATCCTGCTTATCTATTTCTTTGTCCGTGCGCTGATTCTCGTCGGTTCTTTCTTCGGTCAGTATCTCGCCATGAAACGCACACAACGTTTTGTCAATTCCCATCTTGACAGGCTCACGCCCGACAATCTCGATGATTTTGTCAAGTCGTTACCCGATAACTGCAATGCACTTGTCATTCCTTATATAAGGAAAATTGTCGAGGCAAAAGGGAATAGGGCATTGACAGACAGGTTACTCGCTGATTTCGAAATTGCGGTGGACAAGGAACTGTCAACACCTAAGACACTTGGTAAACTCGGTCCTATACTCGGCCTGATGGGTACACTCATACCAATGGGACCCGCTCTTGCCGGTCTCGCACAGGGTGACATTGCATCTATGGCCTACAATATGCAGGTGGCTTTTGCAACAACAGTGATAGGCCTTGTGATCAGTGCCATCGGCTTTATTGTACTCCAGATGCGCCAACGTTGGCTGTTTCAGGATCTCACCAACCTTGAATACATCGCACAATTATGAGAAGGAGATTATTGCGTCAACAGGAGGATATTGACCCCATGAGCGTGGTCAGCAACCTATTTGATGTTGCAATGGTTTTTGCTGTAGCTCTGATGGTTGCGCTTGTCAGCCGTTACAATATGACAGAGATGTTCTCACAGGACGATTTCACTATGGTGAAGAATCCCGGCAAGGATAATATGGAGATCATCACAAAAGAGGGGCAAAAAATCAACCGCTACACTCCATCTGAGGATCAATCCTCCAAGGATAATAAAAAGGGAAAACGTGTGGGAGTGGCATACGAATTGGAAAACGGCGAAATTATATATGTTCCTGAATAATTACATTGAATTTTGGAACTGACAAAACAAAAATACCCTACTTTTAGGGATTTCATAGTTGCCGTTTAGTCAGTAATTTTGCATAAGAAATTAACAACAAGAAATCAAGAAATAATGAAAAAGACAGCTATTTTCTATGGCTCTACTTCAGGAAACTGCGAAGGAGTGGCCAATAAAATCGCTGAAGCACTGGGTGTCAATTCATCCGATGTTTTCAGCGCATCACAGATTGATGCAGCTAAGATTGCAGAGTATGATAATCTGCTGCTCGGATCCTCGACATGGGGAAGCGGAGACCTTCAGGATGAGTGGTATGACGGAGTTGAGGTCATCAAGGCTTCTGACCTCAACGGCAAGACTGTCGCAGTATTCGGTTGTGGAGACTCTTGTGGTTTCAGCACCACTTATTGTGACGCTATGCGCACACTCTATGATGCAGCCAAAGATGCAGGAGCTAATATGATTGGTGCCGTATCGACCGACGGCTATACATTTGATGAATCTACATCGGTTGTTGACGGTAAGTTTGTCGGACTTGCTCTTGACGAAGACAATGAAAGTGATAAGACCGACGAGCGTATTGCCGCATGGGTTGATGAAATCAAACCGAGTCTCTAATTAGACCATCATGCAAGAATAATTACGTAAAGCCCAAAATATATTCAGAAGAGGATGGTCAGCAATGCCCGTCCTCTTTGCTTCTTCAATAAGCAATCAATGATAAGTACAAATTGAAAGATATGATGTCGGCAGCACTCCTAAAATTAGGTAGACTATGTTTTAGAAATTCAAATACTGAACATTGTTCAACGGATGTTCATTGTTGATGCATTATTTTATTGTCTTGTAGCGCAATGTGTTTACTAACTAATATTAGGTATTGCGTATTCCATTGAAATAATGTAATTTTGCAGTCGAAAACAGAACGTCGTTTGTTTATGCAGATATTAAAAGAAGATATTAAACACAGAATTCTTGATGTGGCTCGACAAGAGTTCGCATCAAGAGGATATGCAAAGGCTTCCATGAGGAGCATCGCATCCAAAGTAGGAGTTGGTGTGGGCAATATCTACAACTATTATCCCAGCAAGGATAAGCTGTTTTGCGCCGTCCTTGCCCCAGTGGTATCAGCCTGCTATGCGATGTTTGATAAGCATCATGGAGAATATGGACAGGATGCAATATCCATGATACAAGAAAATTATCTTGTATCGGCCGTATCTGACTACATGATCATACTAAAAGGAAATAGGACACTATTAAAAATTCTTCTTTTCAAAGCGCAAGGTTCATCTTTGGAGGACTTCAAAATTAAATTCACAGATAAAGCCACTGAACAGGTTAAATCATGGTTTGCGGATAATAAGAAGAAGCATCCATATATGAATATTGATGTCAGTGATTTCATGATACATCTTCATACAGTATGGATGTTCACAATGTTTGAGGAAATTATTATGCACCGTATAACCGGCGATGCTATGGTTCGTGTAATTGAGGAATATATAAAATTTGAAATAAACGGATGGAAAAACATACTGCACATCGGTTAGAGTTTCCAATATATCATAATGAGTTGGAGAGAGTTTCACATTTGGAATTCTCTCCTTTTTTATTGAACAAAATAAGACATTGTTCATTATTGACAGCCTGAAATCAACCAATATAGTGATTATGAAAATAGAAATGATCAACAAAAAATTTGGCAGTTATGCTAAGCGACTCCTGAAAGTACGCTGGCTTGCCTTACTAACATTTGCCGTTGCCATTGTGGGCGGCATCGTCGGTCTTAAGCACCTTGTGGTGGAAACATCATTTGACGACTATTTCGTTGAAGGAGATCCAATGTTAATCAAAACCGATGAATTCAAGGCTCATTTCGGCAACGACTATTTCATCGGGGTACTTACAGAGTGTGACAACCACTTTACGCCTGAAGCATTGACCACACTCCGGGCTTTATCCAATGAGTTGCTTGACAGCATCTCTTATGTGGATAAGATTACCTCCCTCACCGATATAGAATTTCTTGTCGGTAACGATGAGGGTATGGCGATAGAGCAAATAGTCCCGGATGTCATACCGACAGACAAAGCCGGATTGGATTCAATACGGACTTTGGCTTACAGCAAGCCTGAAATCGCCCGCAAGCTCGTGTCAAAGGATGGTCGATTGTCTTGGATTGTGGTTAAACTTCGTCCGTTTCCAGAGGATTCTGTATGGAAGAAAGAGGGAACAATAGCTCCTGACTTGATAACAGGTGCGGAAGTTGAAAAGATAATTTCCAAATCATGCTACGCTCAACTGAATCCGAAAGCGACAGGTATGCCGTTTGTCAACCAGCAGAAAATGAAATTCATTGGCGAGGACATGAAACGCATGGTACTGATTGCCCTTGCCATTTCCATTATTGTCATGTTGATTGCCACCCGCTCTTGGCAGGGGATAATCGCTCCGTTCATTTCAACATTCGGTGGTCTGACACTGACATTCGGTGTTGCCGGATGGCTTGGGCTGTATGTGGATTCTGCAACAACAATGATACCCGTGATGCTTGCATTTGCGGTGTCAATAGCCTATAACATACATATATTCTCATTCTTCAAGCAACGGATGCGGCTCCACGGACAACGTAAGGGCGCTGTCATTGAAACAATCGAGGAAACTGGTTGGCCGACATTCTTCTGTGGAATGACCACGATTGTGTCATTGCTGTCTTTCCTCGCAGTTAATATCAGGCCCGTCAAGGCGATAGGCGTAAATACATCGCTATGTGTCCTGTTCGTATTGGTAACCCTATATCATCATTCTTCCAGCTGCCTATCGACCCCACTAATCCGTGGGCTATATCCTTTCCGGGGGTGGAACATCCATACTCTATAAATCTGGATTGCACGCCTTCAAAAAAACTGATAAATTCTGAATACGGAGGACGTTTCAGCGTATATTTACCGGGAATAGATTTTTCCGTGTCAGCAATGCGGACATGGAATAAAATGCCGTGTTTTGCAGGCTCAGTGTCACAGGATGGAAGTCTGGTTTTCAATGGCGTGTATGATAGGATGACAATGCTTGGGGCTGATGCCTCGTTACCGTTGGGCAAACTCGTGGTTCGCAGTGAATTTGCTGAATACCTTGGAGAGGTTCAAACCCCGACTCAAATTGAGACGAATCCACAGAAGAAAAATACCCTTAACTTCTTGATTGGCATTGACTGGTATCCGGGAAATGACTGGACCATAGCCGCACAGTATTCTCATAAATATATAGCAGGTTTTTCAACAGGCATTGCCGGTTATCGGAATTCCGGATTAGCGACATTGAGGATTGCTAAGGATCTGTTCCGAAATACACTTAATGTATCAACATTTGCGTATGTAGATTTAACAAATGGAGGAATCTACAACCGGCTATATGCAGATTATGCGCTGACAGACCAAATACATGCTTTTATTGGATATGATTTATTTCATGCCGATAATGGTTCTTTTGCTATGTATTCAAAAAACTCGGAAATATGGTTAAAACTGAAATACAGTTTCTAAGAATGGGTAAAACAAAACATAAAGACGCAGTGGTGGAAATATCAATCTGATTCAAAACATTGGCTTTGGTCTATGAGACCAAAATTACAATACGGTTTACAAGATTTTCAAATTCAGTATCTTCAATATTAGATATTTGTCCGTTTTGTATAGGCTTCATTTCAAATGCAAAATTACAAAATTTACTGACATACAGACGTCTGTCACCACATCTTGTAATCTTTGTTTGACATTGCGGTAATTTTGCTCATGTTGAGAAGTCTTATAGGTATTCGCTGATTTTCAATTCGTCGGCTATTCCCTCCGAGGATAGTTTGATGTAGTATGAAATAAAAGTTCCGCCTGGTACGCATGCAAAGCCTAAGCGCGGCGGAATCTGTTGATGCAAAGTTAATCAAATTATTTGAGCCGACAATTGATGTTGTTTAAATTTTTAGATTTCCCAGAATTTTAAGAACTTTAAATAATTTTATAACTTTGCATTTGGATTGACGCATGTTGGTTCACGACATTTTGGATAATAAGAAACAATATGTTCATAGCAATACTTACATATAAGAAGCCTCTGAGTGAGGTTGACAAATATCTTCAGGCTCATCGCGAGTATTTGGCTGAGAATTATGCTGCCGGAAATTTCATTGCTTCCGGTCCGCAGACACCGCGAGTCGGAGGCGTGATAATGATGAGAGCGGCAAGCCGCGAGGCGGTTGACGCCTTGATAAAACAAGATCCGTTTCATATCAACGGCATTGCCGATTATCAGATTGTAGAGTTTACGCCGACTATGTTCTGCAACGATAGCTTGAAATCTCTGTTATGATTGAGACCGGAAGACTGATATTGCGACATTGGCGAGTTGAAGATGCTTCAGTTCTCTATAAATATGCTTCGGACAATCGGGTAAGTGAATTGGCATTGTGGCCGACTCATACTTCGATTGAGATGAGCCGCGAAGTGATTGAAAAAATATTTATGTCCAATCCAGATTGCTTTGCAATTGTCTTGAAAGAGAGCAGTGAGCCGGTAGGTTGTATCGGTCTTGTTCCGGTTGGGGACGAACATCACGAAACAAAACCCTCCGAAAGAGAGGTCGGTTATTGGATTGGTCATCCATATTGGAATATGGGAATCACAACGGAGGCATTGGAGGCATTGGTAGCCTATTGTCGTGATAATATCGGTCTTCAATCATTGCTTATAACCGTATACAACAGAAACATAGCATCGCAAAAAGTGGCTGAGAAGTGTGGATTCAGCAGCATAGACAACTATCTTTACGAAGGTGTCGGGAGCAGAGCTTACCGATTAGACTTATAATTATAAAATTATGCCATACATATCCATTGAAAGCGGACGACTGACCGCTGAACAGAAGAAAGAGCTTATTAAGCTACTTACAACAACGGCATCCGAGATAACACATATCCCAGCGCAGTTCTTCACTGTCACTATCAAGGAACTGCCTGATGAGAATTTCGGCATCGGCGGAAAGTCGATTGACGAGATTAAACGCAACTACAAGCCATGAATGAAGGAAGATTGATATGACTAACAAAATATATCCGCGGACGGGTGAGGTGTAATTGTCCTGTGGACAAAATCAAAAAGTACATACCTGCGATTCAGTCAGGCGACATTGAAATGATTAGTCTTGAATAAGTGGCTGCTTAAATCATGTGTGGATTATCGATATTTCGACCGTGTAGATCACTTGATGCCTACATCCGATATTATTGGATATTGCGAAGTCGGGAGGAATTGAGCACCTTGACGTTTCCCGTTGGTTGTCCGCAGTTGATATTCCACCGCAATAGATCGCTGTATATATCTGAATTGCGGACGCATCAACCTCAGTTTGCCATAAGCGGACAGGTGAATTTTCCTGCCACATTGCAGTCAACCGATGACACGGAGATGATTGTCGTTGTGTTAAAGCCCCATGCCGCCACACTTTTTGACATACCCATATCTGCATTCTATAATCATGAGATTGATGGATTTGATCTTGGATATTCAGATCTTAATGATTTAGCCCGTAGGGTGTTTGATGCAGAGTGCGCAGAAGATGGCATCCGCATAATTGAACAGTGGTTGATTTCGAGATTGAATGAAAAACGCATATATGACTTCACTCGTATCGGAGTGTCATTGAGTATGCTGTTTTCAGATTGTAAGACCACGGTAAGGGATATGGCTTATGCCACCTGTCTTGGGAAAAGACAATTTGAGCGGGTGTTTTTCAATTCAGTAGGAATGAAGCCAAAGGAATATGCAAGGATTGTAAGGTTTCAAAAGTCACTGTGGTTTATGCAGACCGGCAATCATGATTACATGGATATTGCCTTTAACAGCGGCTATTCCGACCAGTCACATTTCATCCGTGAATGTCGGGAGTATTCCGGGTTGACGCCATCCAAGCTGATTGTCACGCAGCCGATTTATTCCGACCTATTTTCCTCACCGGTGTAAATGTCGCATTTATTCTATCGCATTATTGGCAGAAGGTGTAATTTTGCGGTAAAAAATGCAGGAAGTAAATCCAAAAGAGACGTCGCGGTCATACGCTTTTGAAATGTGGATGAAAGCACCGATGCCGATGGTGACGCTGATAAAGACACTTGATGTGTCGCATCTGTTGAAAATCAGCAGGAAACGAGGGCTTAAATTTAATATGCTGATGTGCTGGTGTATCGGTAGATCCGCCTCACAGATAAAGGAGTTCTATATGCTCCCGGTCGACAACAGACTTATCAGGTTTGATTCAATTGCCGTCAATACGATTGTGGCAAATAATGTCGGAGAAGTAAGTTCGTGCGACATACCTTATTCAGACGATATAGAGAAATTCAACAGTGATTATTTTCGGCTTACACGGCAAGTTGCTGAAAGCTGTGAGAATCATGATATAGCAGACAGTATGGTCATCGGCACATCGGCATTGGTGGAATGTGAGATAGATGGAGCGGTGGGAATGTACAGCGGCGTATTTAATAATCCGTTCATGATTTGGGGAAAATACAAGAAAAAGCTATTCAAAACCAAGCTTACCGTGTCGTTTCAATTCCATCATGCCCAAATGGATGGTGCTCATGTAGCCCGATTCCTTGATTTGTTGCAAAAAGAGATCAACAATGTTCATCACTTACGTGTACAATAATCAAAGCATCCGGATTATTAATCTTCATAAAATGTGAATTGTGTGACCTTATCCGAATTTTAGTAGAGTCACCACAGTTAAATGTTAAAATAATGAGTTGTGTAATTTTTTCTTACCATTGTGGAACTTTCGGGTAAATTCAGCAACTAACCTTGTAAAACAAAAATCATGGACAATCCTTCAGAATATAATCAATCCTTCACCGCTATGGTAAGAAGACACGAAAAGATCATTTTTAGTGTCTGCTTCTTCTATGCGACAACGGATGTTGGGTTTGATGATTTGAGGCAGGAGGTCCTGATTTCACTTTTCAAGGCTTATCGTCATTTCAGAAAAGATTCCTCGGAATCTACATGGGTTTACAAAGTCGCTTTGAATACGTGTCTTTTCTCACTCCGGAGGCTTACTCCGAAAGTTCGTATGCTCTCATTTGAAGAAATGCCATATATTCAATTTGAGGATGATTCGGAGCATGATATACAAAACAGACTTGAATGGCTTTATTCATCCATTTCAAGACTTAAGCCTATTGACAAGGCTTTGGTACTCATGTGGCTGGATGAATTAAGCTATGATGAAATTGCTGAAAATATGGGTATTCCCAGAAATACGGTTGCCTCGCGGCTACATAGGATAAAAGAAAAACTCTCAACAAAATAAATATGGAACTTGAAGATTTAAAAAAAACATGGAAATCTGTCGAGCCTCATATTGAAAAAGCCTCGACGGGAACTTCTGATATTCCTGATTTGGAGTCAAAAACCGATTATAAAACGCGATTATTACGGCGTTGCATCATCAGTCTTACCATTTCTGTGGTAAGCTTTCCATTGGTTGTTACATCCCGTTTATGGGCACCGATGTTGTTTCCAATATCATGGCTTGTATCGTTTGGAATAGTGGGTATTATCGCGATTATGGCGGAAATATATCTGATTAATATGATCAGAAAGGTTTCTATATCAGAATTCTCTATATCAGAAATTATGAAAGCAACCCTCAAAATAAAAAAATACTACAAAAATATTGAATTGATATTTTCCGTAGTGTTCGCCATTCTAATGGGTTGGTTAGTCTTTCTGCCACCGTTTCTTGGTAATTGGAGAATGGTCTTAGTTGTAATTGCTATAGTAATAACGTCAATTATTGAACTACGATTATATAATAAAAACATAACTTTGATTAACAGGTTATCAGGGTCGGAATATAGCGATATAAACTAATAAAAACTAATAAAAACATATAATGAGATACATCCTTTCCCGTACAGACGACTATATCTATCATTCAAAGAAATGGATTTTAGGGTATGCCTTTTTGTTTTGGCTTGTGACGAGAATATTAAGTGCAGGAATCTTGATTACATGCACAGCCATCTATAAGGCTAATGAAATTGATGCGGAGAAATTGACTTCGTTTGGAGGAAACCCGTTTGAAGTCGCAAATAAGGGATCAGTGCCTTTTATGTTAATGGTATTGTTGGTTATAGCCCCTTTATTGGAGGAGGGGATTTTCAGATTGGGACTTTCTTTTAAAAAGTGGCAGATTGCCATATCATTATCATTGATACCCATCGCGGTAATTTGGCAACACATATACTCCTTCTCAGCCATTGAATTTGCCGTCTGGAGCATTGCGGCGATTATGATACTCCTTTTTGTGAATTTATATTTTAAGCAGACTTTATGGATTGAGGTCAAAGAAAGATTTGAAGTGCCAATTATTTGGATTTCATCAATAGTATTTGCCATTATGCATCTAATGGCTTTCAGCAATATTTCAATCTCATTACTCCCTTATTGTCTGTGCGTAACGGCAGTCGTATTTTTTGCCGGATGTGCATGTGCATATTTGAGAGTCAATTTGGGATTTTGGTGGGCTGTAGGGTTCCATATATTCAACAATCTGCCTCCTGTTATCATAATATGTTCACTCTAAAATAATCACAAATGAAAACTATTCTTAAGTTTATGGCTTTTGTTCCTATGAAAACATTCTCTTGACGACCCAAGGTTACGTAGGAGATTTATGGCTTGTTTCATAGAATATTCATCTGCGTAAGTCTTCTTTCTGAGGAAATCCATCATATATTTATTTGTCGCGAAACGATTACTGGGTATTACCTTTATCTACCTATTGGTGATGACTATCGGTGATGCTTACTATATAGGTTAGGCAACTCCCAGATTATCCTTTCCATTGAGTGAAGAAAAAGCTATTGTGTCCAAGGATAACAAAATAGAATTTCAAACTGGCAATAGCTGCTCCGGTTACTCGTCGGCATATTTGTTGAGGCATTTTGGGGTACAGACAAAGGGTGATAGGATACGACGTAAGCATACGCTCTTGAAATATGAATTGAAGCTCCGATGCCGATGGTGACGCTGATAACGGCGCTTGAAGTGGCGCATCTGTTGAAAATCAGCCGGGAACTCCATCACCGTCGGTGGAGAGGCGATGACGGGATATGCCTATTATCTTTGCTTGGGGCTCCATTGCTATATCGGATTTTTAGGCAACGATGTCGTGCATGTAGCAAAGTTAGTCATAATATTTGGATTTCAGGATATTATTGACGAAAATTTATTAACTTTGCACTATGAAACAACCGCAAAAGGCATACTCGATATTTTGTGACGAAAGTTGTCATCTGCAATTTGACAATAGTGATGTCATGTGCATCGGCGCTATAATAGTGCCGGACAAATATCTTGAAACATATAAAACTGAGCTTAAACGACTGAAAAGTAAGTATGGTATTCTGCATGAATTGAAGTGGAATACTGTAAGCCGCACACATATTGCCATGTATGATGAGATTTTGCGTTTGTTCTTTGATTCGTCAATGGTATTCCGCAGTATCCTTATCAAAAATAAATCCAATATTCAAGCGCACTCATTGGAGAGGGATGAATATAATCGGTTCTATTATTCAGTAATTGAGCGTTTGATAAGGTTTTCTATCTGGCACAACTCCGATAGCGGGAATTTATACCGTGTTTTTCTTGATCTCAAGGATAATCACGGGAAAATAAAACTTGCCTCAATACACAAAGAACTCATAAATATGTTAGGAACGGATGGCACAATTCAATCAATGCAGAATATCCGTTCACATGAATCGCAGTTTATTCAACTTACTGATATTATAATCGGTGCGATAACATACAGGGCAAGAGGTCTGACCGGGAGCGAAGCTAAAATGAATATAGTCAGGCTTATTGAGGAACTATCCGGCTACCATCTTGATGAAGGAACAGAGCCGGGAGATGACAAATTTGCAATCTACGATTTTCAACCCAAGAGAAGAAATGGCTGATAACGATATGCTTGGAATATTGCAGCCATATTTTGATTGCGAACTATCAGTTGACGACAAAGACAAAATATTGGAGTTGCACGAACGGTTCAAAAATGATGTTCTTATTCAAAAGGTAAATTTGGATGGGGTAGAACTGATTGTGAAGCCATATCTATATAACTGCGCTCATAAGGATAGTTTGCCCGAATGGTTTGATGGTCTGCTTGAAAAGTTTGTCCATGTCATAACAAGAGATGCCAAAGAGGACAGACGCAAAATCGCCAAGACCGTTAGAGAGTTTCGCTCGGAGCGTGCCGTGCGTATCCATTGGATTAAACCTATTTTGGAAAACGCTTCCGACAAGCGTATTACACGATTCAAGTATATAGAAAATTCAGGACGGGAACGTGAATATTTTTGGTATCGCGCAAAGGGTTATATGGTAGTGGTAGAGTACATCAATCCTAATTTCGCATTGATTACAGGATTTTGCGTTGACCAATCCAATCATGCCTATTATATGCGTAAACTTCAGAACAAGGCATAAAAAAACCGCATTTACGGTAATGCGGCCAACCAAGTCTTTCGTTCTTCGATCGATGACAGTGCAAAGTTAGCGATTTTTTCTAACTCTACAAAATTTTAACGCTTTAATAAGCAAAGAGTTCATCAAAATATAGCGTACTGTGTTGAATTGGCTATTGCGTCTATTTCGTTGGCAATTTGGCTCATATAGGTAAGATTCGAAAGTATTTGCCGATTTTCAATTCATCGGAGGATAGTTTGATGTAGTCCAGGAATATCTTTGTATCCCTGTGTTTGCTGACGTGTATTATCCGGACGATGGTGTTTTTGTGGGAGAGATACGTATTCGTGATACCGTTGCATTGGGCAGTGTGCATATCATTCTTTTCTGAGACGGCTGCCGTCGTTGTTTTTCTCGATACGCAGTAAACGTAACCCCTTCCCTGAATTGAAGTTGTAGGTAACACCCAGTTTAACAGTTATATACTGCTTCGTGCATGTAAGTCGGTTTTCATTTCTTTTTCTTTAATTGTTCCTGACCGATTTTATAATTGGCAAAAGCGTTCTGTCTATGACTGTCAATCCAATTGGACCAAAATTCAATATCACGCTCATAATCTTTGAGCTTATGTTTGGAGAAATCCCACAGTTGTTTCTGGGTCGGTAGCTGCATTCTGTCCGTCATTTTATTTCGTGATTGCATCACAAATATCTGGGCAATAGGAGTCTTGCCATAATCATAGAAATCCACGACAAGGATATGCTGTTTCTTCTTGTCAAAGTAGGTGTATGTATACATTTCGCCCGGCTTTCGGTGCCAGTCCTCCACATCGTCATCATACACCCACATTGTGTAGGGGCGGTCGTTATCTTTATTTAATGTAAGACATTGCATATTGGATGTCAGCGATGAGGGTCTCTTTGCAGGAGGCTCATTCTTCAGCTTGACAAATATTTTTCCATGCGTCGGAGAATAGAACAACACCTCTTCGTCCTGCAGTCTGGCGGTCTTGAGAATGTCGGCAATGAATTTGTCCATCCCTGGATATTTAGCAGCAGAATCTGCACAGGAGATTATCGCCATCTCCTGCGGAATAATCACATCACCGAATGTCATGCGGTAAGTGGTGTCCTTATCTATTATCTGACCGTAATAGTCACTTATATGCCAATCTCTGTTGGCATAGGTTACAGGTTTTAGAGAATTGCAACTGTTCATGAGTGCGATGATTAATCCCGCGAAAAGGATGTAGCTGATTTGTTTCATTGTTGAAGAGGTATTTGTTTATGTTGCAAAATTACCTCCAAAGTAAACAAAATAGTCTTAGCCTAACCTCCTTTAGTCTTAGTTGGTCTTAGCCGGGTAGGGATTTATTGGATTTATTCATTAAATTTGTAAAATGAAACGTTTTCGCTACATTACAATAACCACATTGGTTGTCATCGCTATAATGGTAGTGGCAAACATCGTGTATCTGCATAGCCTTTATAATTCCATAAAGGAGCAGTCAATTCAAACAGCAACCGAATGTCTTCGCCGGGCAGATATTCTGGAGATAATATCACGGATGAAAGGTACATCCGTAGGCGAGGATGACTCTTTCATCAGACTGACACTGATGGTTCAAGGTGAGAAGACTACTGACGGAAGTTACGAATACCCCAATCTCTTGGAGAACATAGACAAGACCATGAGCTTGTATTTTCACTTCATAGCATCAAACACTCCGGATATGAATCCGCGTGATTTCTCAGACGTGGAGCATATCTATCGTAAGGAGTTATCCGGATTTGGATTGGCACCTGAAGATGTGATGGTCACGGATATACCCGGCGAATCTCCTGCTTTTGAGAAGCATTGGAAAATCAAAGTCAATAACGCAGAGGGTGAGCCTATTGTCATAGGTTATATAAGTCCATTGTCAGGTTACATATTCCGCCGCATGGCGGGAATAATCATAACGTCGGCGGTTATCCTGCTTCTGATGTCATTCCTGATATGGTATCTTCTTCATTGGGTAGGCAAACTTAGGTCTATCGAGCAGATGAAGGATGATTTCACCCATAACATGACACATGAGCTGAAAACACCGGTCGCAGTGGCTTATTCAGCCGCGGACTCCATGCTGAGATATTATGACCAGAGCGATGAGCAAAGAAACAAGAGGTTGCTTACCATCATCATGCAACGGCTCAATTTTCTCAGTGGCATGATTGAGAATATTCTCTCGATGAGCATGGAGCGGTTTAAGAGCATGCAACTTAATATTGAAAAAGTCCGGTTAAGACCACTTGTTGAAGAAGTCGTCGGTATGATTGAAATGAAAGCGGGCAAACCTGCAAAAATCGAGATTTATATTCCGGAAAATGTGGAAATATCAACCGATTCCCTGCACTTTGGCAACGTCATATCGAATCTTCTTGACAACGCGGTGAAATATTCGGGTGATGCTGTTGAGATAAAGATTTACGGAGACAATAACGAAATATCTATTTCGGATAATGGAATAGGAATACCCAAAGGGAGTTTACCATATATCTTCGATAAGTTTTATAGAGTCACGGATGGCGACCGTTATGAAGTTGGCGGCTATGGATTGGGATTGTATTATGTGAAGCAGATATCGGAAATGCAAGGATGGAGCATTTCTGTGATAAGCGAGGAGAATAAGGGTACAACTTTCACTATTAAATTTAACAGAGATGAGAAAAGATAAAGTTCTGTTGGTGGAGGATGATTCCACACTGTCATATATCATAGAAGACGCATTGCAACGTGAAGGTTTTGAAGTATCAACCGCACAAAATGGAGAGGTTGGGTTAAGACTATTTGAGGAGATATATCCCGACATTGTGGTTGCCGATGTTATGATGCCTAAAATGGACGGTTTTGAAATGGTGAAATTTATCCGTATGAAGTCGCCTCATACCCCTGTGCTTTTTCTCACAGCCCGCACCGCATTGGATGATGTGGTCCATGGTTTTGAAATCGGAGGCAATGACTATATCCGCAAGCCTTTCCAGATAGCGGAACTCGTGGTGCGTATAAAGGCTCTGCTTAGGCGAATGAGCGCAACTGTTGAAAATTCCGTTTTGACAGTCGCAGATTGCAGACTTGATTTTGCAGCTCAAAAACTTGTCGTTGATGGCAATTCCAGAGAACTATCTCATATAGAGGCTGTAATCTTTGATGAGTTATTTCATCATCCGAATGAAGTTGTCGAAGCCCGTACACTCATGTACCGAATCTGGCAAAATGACGACTACAACAACTTGAACCGTCTGCATGGTTTCATCTACAAGCTCCGCAAGTATCTCTCATCTTCTACGCTTGACATTCTGAATATCCGAGGGATCGGATACAAGCTTTCCAATAAAGATTGAATAGTATCCCATTCACGGCGTAAAGTTGAAAACCGGCTATTATATAGAAATCCTTTGTTGATTCGAGACAGTCCGGAGACGAGTCCGAGGAAGAATGTTCGGTTGTCAAACCTCTTTCCTTACCAAATTTTTAGACTACACAGTTAGTGTAATCTGTAGATATTTACAAACTGTAATCGACATATCTCTCGATCTTTTTTAGACATCGCAGCAATTAAGCTTCCATTTTATGAGATGGAGGTTAAGTTGTTGAAATCTCATGATATTTTTGTAACTTTGCTTTCTATAAGTAACTTCACTGAAGTTTAAGGTTTAAGGTTTAGGGTTCACGGAAATCTACGAAATAAACCATAAACATTAAACTTTAAACTTAAAATAACTTCATAACCGGATTTGAATTTTAAGTAAAAACGAAGAGATATGAAGAAGAGTAATAAGCAGACTCTTATATGGGTCGGTGCGCTGGTGCTGGGTGTGGTGCTGGGATTGCTTAATGTGGAAATGATCAACAGTACCATGACTGTTTTGGCACAGATTTTCGCGCGTTTGTTCCAGCTCATTGCCATACCTACGATTGCAGTGGCGGTGGTGGCAACGATGATGAATCTCGGTGCAGAGAAGGGCACCGTGAAAATATTCCGATGTGCCATGACATATACGTTGCTTACCACCATCATTGCCGCCGCAGTGGGAGTGAGCATATATTATATCGTGAGTCCGTCTAATCTCTCTGCCGACTTCATGGCTAACGGTGATGCCGCAGTGTCTGCCGACTTTTCGGGTGAGTCATACTCGGATCATCTGCTTAACGTTATACCCAATAATCTACTCACCCCGTTGCTTGATGGCAACGTGCTTGGTGTGTTGCTTATGGCATTCGCCATAGGCATCGGAATCTCGAAGTTGCCGGAAAGCAATTCTAAAACCACTCTAAAGAGCTTCATAGAGGGTGTTCAGAATCTTCTTTTCCTACTGATAAAATGGCTTATAGCGATATTGCCGATCGGCATTGTGGCGTTTGCAGCACAATTGACAGCGCAGGTGAGTGGCGGTCTTGTGGCGGATTCATTAGGTAAATACATATTGGTTGTGCTTGCCGCCAACTGCTCACAGATGTTCATAGTGCTCCCGCTCTTCCTTCTTTCCCACGGCATTAATCCGGTCAAGGCTGTCAAGGCTATGGGTCCGGCATTGCTTACAGCATTCTTCACGAAGAGTTCGGCAGCTACATTGCCGCTCACTATCTCCTCGGCAGAGGAGCGTATGGGAGTGAAGCCGAAGGTGGCACGTTTTGTATTGCCACTCTGCACCACCCTCAATATGAACGGATGCGCGGCGTTCATAGCCATAACATCAATCTTTGTGATGCAGAACGCAGGGATGGCACTCTCATTCTGGGAGGTGCTTCTTTGGGTGGGTATTGCTTCGATAGCGGCAGTGGGAAATGCCGGCGTGCCGATGGGTTGCTACTTCCTGACGCTCTCGCTCATGTCGGGAGTTGAAGGAGGAGTCGCCATATTGGGAGTTATCCTGCCCATCTATACCATAATAGATATGGTTGAGACTTGCGAGAATGTATGGTCCGACTCCACCGTGGCTATCGTGACCGACCGCCTCACTAAATAAGGTCTTGACTCATATTGAATAATATTTGATTTAAGTTTCACAAGTTTTCCAACTTGCTTCACTTAAATGGTTTAAGGTTTAATGTTTATGGTTTATGATCATTAAATTTTGTATAATGAAAAGATTCGTGGATTTTCGTGAATTTTCGTGAATTTTCGTGAATCTTCGTGAATCTTCGTGAATCTTAAACCTTAAACCTTAAACCTTAAACTATAAACTTTAAACCACTGAAGTGCAGCTTGCGAAACTTCAGTATTTGACCCTACGGCTAATGCCGATAATAAAAAATTCTTGATATTCACGTACCTAAAATAAGTCATCCCCCTCTTTGTTGACACCGACTTTCCACCTATTTTATATTATGATTTTTATTGAAGTTTAGACTTTCTGAGATAAATGATACTGTGCGGGCATGCCAAGCCCGCACAGTATCAGGGAATATAAACCTTAAAGCGAATCGTATTACCTTATTATCGCATAACCTATAGAGCTGTTATTGTAAGTTTCGCTGGTTTCACACCTTTAGCCTTGGCTTCAAACACAATATCACCGGCGTTATCGGAAGTCTGTACAATCGCAGTCGCGGCACCGCTAAATAGCGACATCTGAGGCTTGTGGAACGGTTCGAGAGATGTGGGGTCGCCATTGGCGGCAGCACGGAAGGATCCGGCACCCTTTACGCTGAACTCCACCTTGCGGGAGTCGGTCGGCACAATGTTGCCATCCTTATCGGCAATCTGCACGGTTATATATGCGAGGTCCTCGCCATCAGCGGTCAGGGATGTACGGTTGGGGGTCAGCACGATGTGGTGAGGCTTGCCGGCAGTCTTCACAGAAGTTTCATCCACGGGTTTGCCATCGGCATCGTATGCCACAACTTTCAGTTCGCCGGGCTGATACACCACGTTATCCCATATCAGACGATAGCGGTTCATCAGGTTTGTGGCATCCTCCGCACGATGTTCGGGAGTGTAATCCTTATATTCCTTCCAACCGTCGCGTATCTTGCTTGCGGCTACCGACGTATCCTTCTTGCGTCGTCCCTGCGACACACCGTTTACAAACAGCTCAGCTTCCGGATAGGAGGTGAAAGCCATGACCGGAGTCACCTCCCCCTCGCGCCCTTCCCAATTCCAATGGGGCAGGATGTGGAGAGTGGGGGAGTCCTTGCGCCATTGGGAACGGTAGAGATAGTAGGTATCCTTTGGTAGACTTGCAAGGTCGAATATGCCGAACATGCTGGAATGGTTTGGCCAGGCATCCGTGTCGTAAGGTGAAGGTTCGCCGAGATAATCGAACCCTGTCCATACAAATTGACCGATCATCCAAGGATAGTCATCATCGGCAGCGAAGTCAAGGTCAGGTATGTTGCTCCAGCTACAATATTCTGTCCCATAGCCCGATGACTGGTGATTGTCATACAGAGCATCCGATTTTGGTTTGACTGGAAACATGTATTTACCTCTTGATGATACAGTGGAGGCAGTCTCCGAACCGAGCACAAGTCGGTTGGGCAGACGATTGTAGATCATCTCATAGTATTGAGGCTTGTAGTTGAAAGCAGGAATGTCGAGAGCTGCGGCGAAACCGTTGCTTATAACCGAACCGATCTGATCCATGCCGCAGGTGACGGGGCGTGTCGGGTCGAGGGAGTTTACAAGATTACGCAGCATCAGCAGCTCATCCATGCCTGGCTGTCCCCATTGAGAGGGCACCTCATTCCCTATTGACCACATCACCACGGAGGGACTGTTGCGGAATTGCCTCACCATGTTTGTGACATCGCGCTGTGCCCATTCGTTGAATACCTTACCGTAGCCATTCTCCGACTTCGGACGGAATCCCCAGTCGTCAAATGGCTCGATCATAAGCATCATGCCCATCTCATCACATATTCTGACGAGTTCGGGAGCCGGCATGTTGTGGGAGGTGCGGATGGCATTCGCGCCCATCTCCTTGAGAAGAGCCACCTGATGACGCAGTGCAGCCTCATTTATTGCGGCACCGAGCGGACCGAGATCATGATGATTGCATACGCCTCTGAATTTTGTCGGAATACCGTTTAGAAAGAATCCCTTTTCGGGAATATATTCAAGAGTGCGTATGCCGAATTTGGTTTCGTATGTGTCAACAACTTTGTCATTACGCAACAACAGAGTCTTGGCAGTATATAGATTGGGAGAATCGGTTGACCAAAGCTCCGGATTATTGATTATAAATTTCTGTGTCAGTCCTTGACCCCTTGCAATATATTTTGTTGAATCTTTCGAAACCTCCTTCCCGTCAGGTGAATATATAGCAGTCATGATATTGATGGTTTCACCGTAAGGCCATTCGTCGGATTGCTTTGCGCCTTCAATTTCGATACACATATTGACTACTGCATAATCATCTTTGACTATAGGCGTGGTTATATAGGTACCCCACACAGGCACATGCACTCGGTCAGTTTCTACAAGATGAACATTGCGGTAAAGACCTGCCCCGGGATACCAGCGCGATTGCTTGTCAAAATTTTCAAGTTGTACGAGTAACTCATTTTCTCCTTGGTGTACGAGTGAGTCAATATTGACATAGAACGAGTTATAACCGTATGGCCAAGTTATGGCATGATGACCATTGATGCTTACCTGCGCGTTGCTCATAGCTCCATCAAAGACAATGGTATAATGTCTGCCTTCCTGTTCCGGGATATAGATTTTGCGTTTGTATGCACCTTTGCCGATAAAAGGTAACCCACCGGTACGACCGGTCTTCCATGTGGCTTCCTTTTCGTTGTTTTGTTCAATAATTACGCACTGTAGGTCGTTGTCACGATCAAATGGACCTGTAATAGCCCAATCGTGTGGAATTTTCACATTCTGCCAGGCAGCTTGTGATTCCACCCCCCCTTGCTTAAATTCCCATCCATCAGTTAGACGCGATGATATCCGCTGGGCATTTAAAGGGAAAGTAATGGCTCCCGAAAGAGCCATTACCATAAATATAAAATACTTCTTCATAAGCATTACTTAGTTTTGAAAGGATCCAATGCGGATGTTGGTGCATCGTTATCGAAACATCCGAGGGTATAGCCGTCGTTGTACCCGGCAGGGGCTTGCGGTTCCCAATAGAAAATGCCCTCAATCTCTGTATTCATCATTTTTGCAATCAATTGCCGGCATGCTTCCGCTTGGTCGTATGGCATGCCAATCTCGCAAATCATGATTGGTCGGTTAAATTTTTGTTTGAGATGAGAAATGTTGGCGATACAATCGTCTGCCACCTTCTGCCAGCCACCGGTTTCCCCGTTCTGTTCTGCCCAATAAGGATATACCGACATCCCTATCATATCATATTTCCCTCCATTGCGTTCAAGTGCATCAAACATTCTGTCGTAGGCCCATTGATTGTTGCCTCCATCAAGATGCACGATACATTTCACTTCCGGGAAAACAGATTTTGCGGCATCGTAGCCGGCATTATTCAACTCTGCATATTGAGTCGGATTCTCCTCGATTGATCCGATCGGAAGCATCATGCCGGGTGTGGTCTCATTTCCAATCTGTACCCACTCCGGAGTTACGCCGGCATTCTTTATTGAGGTCAGTGTTGATGCCACATGGGAGGCAAGTGCTCCTTTCAGATCATTAAAAGATAGATCTTCCCATGCATCTGGCATCTTCTGATGCCCTGGATCAGCCCATGTGTCGGAGAAGTGGAAATCTATCATTGTCCTAAGTCCAAGATTCTCAGCCCTGCGTGCTTTCAAGACAACATCATCGGCATTGTTCCAACCATCTTTAGGGTTAACCCATACGCGTAGGCGTATTGAGTTTACACCACAGTAATCTCGCAAGAGCGACATACACTCCATCTCTTTCCGATCTTCTCCGGGGGTGTAGAATTTACGCCCCTCTGCCTCCATTTGGGTAAGCCAACTGACGTCGGCACCTTTTGCAAAGCCGTATTGTTTCTCTATTGCTGTCTCATCTTGTCGTGGATTAGTGACAGGGCTTTCTTCAGAGCATGAGCCGCAGAAGAGAGATGAGGCTAATGCAAACGATGCTATGATTGTTGTCATTTTCATTGAATTCAGTAATTTATTAACGTTTGAGACACTTGTTTATTATTTTAGAGAATATGAATAGGTTTGATGTCCCAAGTCTATTGTGAGGATATATGTTTCTCCAATTGTAAGGGCATTATCTCCATCAAAACCGGTAGTGGCATCTGAATGTCCGAGGCGCAGGTTTCCGTTTCCTCCGCCGAAGAATAGCCCCCAATCATTATTGATGAGAACTTTGACACCCCAAGGAGTCTCTTTTTCCTTGACAAATTCAGCAGTGAATACTTCTGGATTTTCTGTAGACTGAATCATTGGATGCTCTGACCAATCATCGTTTAGTCCGGTGAATGTGACAGATTCAATCTTTGTCAGCATATAAGTAAGTTCCTTCATGTTGAAGTCCATTACATACAGACCCTTTTCCGGAGCAGGTATATTTCCGTCAGATTCAGCGAAAACCAGATTCCCACTAAGAGGGGATGCCCCCTCAGTAGCTTTATAAGCAGAAGCCCAGTCAGCCTGTGTATATGCACGATAACCCCATTCTGAATCAACCCAATGAGCACCGCCATAACACAACGATGACTCATCATATAAAGATATATAGTCGTCAAAACCATCCCAATTCACCACTCCGGAAAAATAGAGATATGTTTCGGGAGCGGGTTCCGGTGCAGCCTCACCTGCAGCGATAGTCAATCCTAACGGATTTGACAGATCCAGGACAAGCATAGTCTCACCGGCAGGTAAACTTACAGAAATTGAGGTTGCCGTTTCACTGAAAGATAGATTTTGGCTGTCACCTCCAAATCCGACTGCCTTTGATATGGCAGGTCCCATATCGGTGGTATCGCGGTTAAACAACCTGCCTTGACCACTAACTGTAATGTTAACGGTGGTGGGCTCTGACAGATTGACGGGGAGAGTCCATTGGTTGGCTTTCATGTTATAATCCATTTTGCCACTGAGATCACCGCTGACTGAGAGATTGTCGATATGCAGTGCGCTCCACCAACCTTCTGTGGTGTTAAGGGTAGTGAAATAGCATCCGGCAGGATCGGGGAACCAGAAATTCCAATGGTCATCTGCCGATGAGGCATAGAATGTTTTCCCTGTCTCCCCTAAATTGCCCCATACTATGTTGTTAGCCTCGCGCAACCACCAGTTGGTCCACCCGTTTACTCCCATGAATCCTTGGTATATGCCGTTCTCCTCAGGGGATGCAAGCTGCATGGACGTTTCGTTGCGCTCCTTGTCCAGCACGGTGGCAAGGATGAGGTGAATCCTATACGACTGCACCATCACCTTTATCACGGAAGAATATGACGGCTCCATATTTGCCGCTATGACAGAACGGATACGTATATAAAGAGGAGCCATCTCATCGGCAGTATATCCCAGACGACCAAGGAGGGAATTCAGTTCATCGCATAAGAACTGACGTGAGCGCATCCCTTTCTCCACGCTAAGGTCGATGGTGGAAGAGAAGTTCTCATCTTTTGAAAGCTGGATAGTCTCTTCGGCGGCGTTGACAGGAGCTTGGATAAGAGAGTCGCTTAGTGCCAATTGTCCGTTGCCATTCCAATATATTGTCATGGCAAGTGCGAGTGGATTCCCGGGGGATAGAATCACGTCGCCTGTTGCCCCGCTTAGAGTCACGTCGTCGGCTGGAAGCACGTAGACCGGATCAATGTCGCTTTCGCAGGCGGAAAAGCCAAGAGCAGCGATTGCCGGGAGTAAAGATGTTAAAAATATGTTATTAAGTTTCATTATTCAAATATCAGTATAACGGGTTTTTAAGATTAGGATTCGCTGTCAGGTCAGTATCAGGAATCGGGTAGATGTCATATCTGGCATTTACGGCGCGACCGTCTAAGACACCACCTTTCCATTGCCAGATGTAAGAATCTGTAGTAAACTTGTCAAAACGCACGAGGTCAGTTCTTCTGATGGATTCAAGATAAAGTTCACGTCCCCTCTCGTCAAGAATGAAATCAAGAGAGAAATCAGAGTCAGAGATTTTTCCGCTTTCATCATTATGGTATGCACGCATGCGTACTTTGTTTACAAGTTCAAGGGCTTCAGTTCTTGAGATGCCTGCACCACCACGTAAGAAGGCTTCGGCAGCCATAAGATATACATCGGCAAGGCGTAGCATGGGATAATCTGTAGAGCAACCGGTTGCCGCAGAATTAGAGGCTGCAACACCATCGTCTGTCAGATTAGAGAATTTCTCGAAGAAATATCCTTCGGACTGATTATCAATTGCTCCGGTAAAATATTGGGTCTGCCCATCGGTATAGAACATCGCACGAGAGTCTGACGTGGCAGACACATCGCCAAACTTTTCCACTATCTCGCCACGTGCCCGGAACATTCCCCAGCCGTTGGTCAGTCCATATTTGGCAGGATCCTGAGTACTGGAGTTTCCGCATGATCCACATACAAGGTAGGTACCTCCACCCCAAGTGACCGATGTGGTTGCATCACACACCATTGCAAATAGTATTTCATGCGAACGCTTATGATTATCGGCATTGAAGAGTTTTGCATAATCCGGTTCAAGATAAAATGCCGGATTGGATATCACCTTATGGCATGCCGTTATGCATTCTGTGTAATACCTCACGTCGGTATTGCCACGATAGACCGCACTGTTGAGATAGAGACGTGCGAGAAGAGCCCAAGCAGTAGGTTTGCTTGCACGTCCATATTCATTTGATTCGGGAAGTGCTGTCGTTGTTCCCTCAGCTACGAGCGCTTTCAATTCACTTTCAATAAAATCAAATAATGCCGGTCCGTCGTATGCTTCGGGTACAAATCCAGTCACGGGGGTTGTCTCATCCACTTTCGGTCCCTGACGGTATAAATCCAACACCATCCAATAGCTGAAAGCTCTCATAAAGCGAGCTTCGGAACGATAAGCCCTGATTTCATCCTGTTCGATGCTTGAAAATTTGGCAATCTCTTCGTCAGGGCAATGGCGTAGGAATTCATTACAGAGAGAGATATTGAAGAAAAGCCAATAATAAGAATCTGACACCCAGGAATCTTTGGAACTCCAATTGATATATGTCAGGTCTACGAGATTGTTGCCAGAGAGCCACGTGTTTGCTACCTCATCTGTGGCAGCTTCCTGAAGATTGAAATAACCACGCGAGAAGTCCTGTCCGTTGATTGTGGTCAAATCGCCGTTATCCCCTCCTTGTCCTTGTCCGGCAAGCACATAGGATGCATATATCTTTGCGAGAACGCTCCTATAATTGGCAGCGTCAGTATAGACATCGTTTGAGGTAGTCTCGGTGACGGGCATCTGGTTGAGGTCGTCAGTGCAGCTTCCGAGCATCATCCCGAATCCTAAGATTATCCCTGAAATTATATTTAATTTTCTCATTATTCTGATTTTTAGAAGTTAAGTCCGAGAGTGACGGAATATGTCCGAGGACGAGGATAGACTGCCGTATCAACGCCATTAGAACTTTCCGGATCCACTCCTTTATATTTTGTGATTGTAAACACGTTCTGAATCATTGCCGCTACGTGAAGATTCAGCCCTTTGTAAACTTGACCGAAATCATAGGCAAGCTGAAGATTATCCATCTTGAGGAATGAGGCATTCTCAAGATAATAATCGCTCAGGAATTGACGTCGTTGGAACCCGGTGGTAAGGAAGCTGCGGTTGAGGTTGTTGAGCTGATAGTCATTGTAGCTCATAGTTTCCCATGCGCCAGTGTTCATTGCCATTCCGTTGAATATATATCCACCAAGATTAGCCCTTAGGGAAGTAGACAATGACCATTTCTTGTAGCGTAGGTTTGTGGAAAGTCCGAGAATCCAATCCGGGGCAGGGGAGTGGCAATGGTAGCGGTCATTATTCGTGATTTGTCCATCGCCATCCAGGTCGGCATAGAGTCCCTCGATCGGGCGTCCGGTCTCTTGGTCATACAACTGCTTGAACAGATAGAATGAATAAGGAGCATAATCTGTTGAGAATACCTGCATCTGATAGGCATCAATCCATGGACCCACCTCGGTGTCCGGGCTCGGAGCACCGGGAGTCAGGGTTAGATTCTTGATTCTGACGCGTTGCCAGGCAGCATTGGCAGTGATTGACCATGACCAGTCTTTGTTGCTTATCAGATGTGCTGTCAGGGCAAGCTCGATACCCTTGGAATCTACATTACCGACATTCTCAAGCATCAGCTTGTCGAAATTTGTGCCTGCAGGTACGGGGACAGTTGCAAGGAGATTCTCCGTCTTGCGGGTATAGAAATCTGCTGAGAACGTGAAACGATTGTTCAGCAAGGCTATATCAATACCGTAGTTCCACGACTTTGTCGTTTCCCATTTCAGGTCGGGGTTATAGGCCTCCGGACGATATGTATAGACCGGATTACCTCCGAATAGATACTGTGCACCATCAAGACCGGGAGTATACACAGGGATGTAGCCATAGTTGGTGATGCCGTCTTGCTGACCGGTGACGCCATAAGATGCGCGCAACTTAAGATCATTAATCCACTCACGTGCATGCTCGAAGAATCCTTCCTGTGAGACTCTCCATGCCAAAGCCACTGAAGGGAATGTGCCCCAACGGTTATTCTTTGAGAAACGTGAGGAACCATCCCGACGCACGGTTGCTGTCAGTAGGTAACGGTCCATAAAGGTGTAGTTTAATCTGCCATAATAAGATATTAAAGAATGACGTTGGTCGGTAGCGGCAGATGTTGACTGTTGGATACCTTCGGCATTCAACACTGCATAGAAAGGCGTAGTATATTTCCAATATTGATAGTCGTAGCCGAATGTAGCATCTACGTTTGACCTTATCACTTCAAAGTCACGATTATAGTTTGCATATAGAGTGAGCAGTCGGTTATAGTTCTTCTGAGGACCGTACTTATAATCGCGTCCTCCTGTGGTATAGTAGGCTATCGCCTCTTTAGGTACATAGATATTACCTTCCCCCTTTGACCAGTCGTAGCCTCCGGTGGCATGAAGTCTGAGTCCTTTCACCCAACGGATATTCCAGTCGACATCTATATTCCCTATGATACGATAGACGTCGGATGTGGATTTATACTGGTTAAGTCTTCCAACAGCATTAGCCAAAGCACCTGTGACGGGAATACCATTGGCATCAACAGCCTCATTATATCCTCCGAAGGAGTCGTTGCCGGAATATACAGGTATGGTTGGGTTAAGGGTTGCACCACCCCAAATGGCATCTGTGTCGGCGAATCTGTTTTTGGAATAAGTCCCTTTAAGACTAAATTGGAAGCGGAGTTCATCCCTAAAGAAAGACGGAGTAAGATTCAGGTTTCCCGTAAAACGTTTGGTATTGTCGGTTTTCAGTATACCCTCTTGATAGTAAGCACCGGCAGACACACGGAAAGGTAGCCAGGATGCGGCACGTCCTGACACGCTCAGATTATTGTCGGAGCCGAATGCTGTATGATAAATCTGGTCGTTCCAATTAGTACGGCTGTTGCCCAACAATGATTTCTGGCGCTGTGTACCAAGTTTGTCTACAATCCCGATAAATTCATCGGTAGAGAGCATGTCGGAGGTCTTTGTCTTTGTTGATACTGAGTTTGTTGTCTGGAATGAAACCTTTATGCCGTCACCCTTACCTTTCTTAGTGGTTATTATAATCACGCCGTTTGATGCACGCGAACCATATATGGCTGTCGATGATGCATCCTTAAGGATGGTCATACTCTCGATGTCGTTCGGATTTATGAGGCTAAGGAAATTACCTGCACCGCTAACCGAACCACCGACCTCCATAGGTACACCATCAAGTACGATAAGGGGATCGTTGGATGCATTTAGAGAAGCACCGCCACGCACACGGATTGTGGATCCGGCTGTCGGCGAGCCGCCGCCGTTGACAATCTGCACACCTGCAATCTTGCCATTCACCAGTTCTTCGGGAGAGGAGATCATACCTTTGTTGAAATCCTTTTCACTGACCGTGGATACAGAGCCTGTAAGATCATCCTTTTTCCTGACACCGTAGCCTATAACCACGACTTCATCCAATAATTCGGAATTGGGTTTCATGGTGATGGTCATGTTGTCGGAAGTGATGTCTACGGTCAAGTTGTCATATCCGACATAGGAGATAACCAACTGTTTTGCGCTTTTGGGAACATTGACAGAGAAATTACCCTCAATGTCAGTGGCTGCTCCGATTGATTCTCCTACCACCTTGACTGTAGCTCCAATCAATGGTTCGCCATTCTCATCAATGACAGTACCCGTAACTGTCCGTTGGGTTTGTGCGAAAGCCGAAACGGGAATAAGAAGTAGAGTGAGAAATAGCCCCACCCACCATCTTCTTATTTCGGTGGCACGAATTGCTTTGTACATAGAATTGTTATAGTTGTTTGTTGTATATTTCAATTTTAAGGATATGAGGTTGAGGCAACTTCATCATGGTATTTATCATCTATACCAAATCAAACAATCTTACGATTCCTCTTTTGTAATCGCAAAGTTAGGACTAAATCATGACATGCATCAGTGAAAATCGGACAATTGATGTAACACTCCGGACAATCGCTCAAGAAAAGTAGATATATACCGCAGTTTTGTCTTAATTCTTATCTACGGATTCATCGTCCGAGTGATACATGCTTGGTTTTACGCCAAACTGATTTTGGAAACATTTTGCAAAATATGAAGGTGTCTTGAATCCTACCATATAGCTTATCTCTGCAATGGTAAACCGATGCTGACTTATAAGCATTGCTGCTTTCTGTAATCTAACTTGTCTTATATAATCAAGAGGGGTCAGACCAATATATTTCTTTATCAACCGATATAATTGCTTTGAGTTTATTTCTGCCTTCTCGCATAGAAGATTGACGTTTAGATCCGGATCCGACACGTTGTCTTCAATAATCCTGGCAATTTTAGCAAGAGCCTTTTCATTAATTGATTCCGCCTCAATCGGTTTTGCCTCAGCCTCTGTAATGGCCTGAATCCTAACTTTCTCCTTGATCTCCTTTCTTGCCTTCAGCAATTGGTGTATACGTCCGAGTAAAGCCGATGGTTCGAAAGGTTTTGTCATGAATACGTCTATCCCTACCTTTATGCTTTCATTCTCCGTCTTATTGTCAGACTTTGCTGTGAGCATGATAATCGGGATGGCGGATAAGCGAGGATGCTGCTTTACGTGTCTCATCATTTCAAGTCCTGTCATTATGGGCATCATCTCATCCACAATAATAAGGTCGGGCGTGAATGAAGCTGCGATAGCAAGTCCGGAGCGACCATTCTCTGCAGTGAGATACGTGTAATCATTTTTTATCACGTCTATCAGGAAATTTGATATTTGCAGGTTGTCTTCCACAATCAACACCTTTGGCTTACCTGAATCTGGAGTTGGTATCTCCTTATGGGACTGTATCGCCTTATCGGATATGGGCAACGTCACTACAAATGAGGTACCTTGCCCTTCCTTACTGTATAGGGTGATATTGCCTTTCATCACTTCAAGATATTTCTTGATAAGGTATAATCCTAATCCGGTGCCCTCTTTCAGCTTTGCTGTGGTGGGAGCCCGGAACATCCTTTGGAATACAAGCGACTGATCAATATCGGATATCCCTACACCATCGTCTGACACTACAATCTCCACTTCGCTGTCTTGTTTGATTATCCCACACGATATAGTTGCGTCTTTGTCAGAATACTTGCATGCGTTGGAGAGAAGGTTGGTGATTACCGACTCAAATTTCACGGTATCCGCTTCTATGAAAATTTGTGGGCATGATGTATGGAACACGAATTTCTTTTGCTGATGATTCTCTTTGAACACCTCAAATACATTCTTGCAGAAATCGACTACGTCAAAGATAGATAGAATCAACAGATTTTCATCTGAGTCTTCGATATGCTGCAATTCCAATGTGCGGTGAATCATATTGTTAAGTCTTACGGCATTCTCATATATTGTTTCCAGATTTTTCTTACTTTCTGGATCACTGGCTCGTTCTTTCATTAGGCTCACCGGACCAAGAATCATGGATAGGGGGGTCTTTAGATCATGGGATATCGTTGATAGAAATGATAGTTTTCTCTCCACGTTTTCTAATGCGGCTTGTCGTTCCTGTTCGTGAAAAGCGCGTGCGTTTTTCTCTTTCGTGTACCATATAAACCAATAAATAATTGCGATAGCAATCATGATATATAGTAATATAGCCCACCAGGATAACGCCAATGGGGGGCGCACGATAAGAGGAATGGCTACAGGAGATGTAGGAGAATCAATAGGTTTTATAAGCACGTAGTAATTCCCCATTTTCAGCTCTGAGAGTGTGATTGAGTTTACCCCTTCCGGCATGATAATCCAATGGTCAATAGTGTCAGTCGGCGATTCAGCCAATTTATACATGTAGCGTTGCACCGTCTCAGGCGAATATTCGAGAGAACTTACAACCAACCTTACATTTCCACCGTATGGGATTGAAATCTCCTTTGTGGATTCATTTATATCTGCCAGATGCAATCCACCCTCGCCATGGTCTCTTAATATCATTTTTATAGTCTTATAGTCACCGGTCTTTCCGGAAATATCATTATTAACCACAACAAGCTCATCTGTTGCTCCAAGATATACCTTATTGCTGATTGTGTCCTCATATACAGCCGTGTATGATTTTTGAGGAATGGGCAACAAGGTGGGACGCAAGGTCTCTCCGTCAATTTTCCAGACGTTGCTTTGAGTGGAGATCCACATGTCGGACCCAACTTTGCCTATGGCGAGGATTGTCTCATCACTATTAGTATTTGAGAACCTGACAATCTTATAATTCTCCTCCTTATCAAACACAATGGCCCCTCCTTTGAACGCACACCATAGACGGGCACCGTTGTCAAGACATATATTCGTAGGATAGCCTCCCGTCAAACTATAAATGTCATATCTCTTTATTCTTTTTGTTGAGGGATTATACTTTGTAATCACGTTATCTCTGAACAGTAGGATCCAGATATTTCCCTCTCTGTCGCGGAGTATCTCGTTAATTAAGTCATTTGATAATCCCAGTTCTCCGGCAATTTTTGTATTCGAGTTTATTGACAAATCTGCCATTACAGTCTTGCCGTCGCCATTAAGTTTGCTTTTATTAACGCAGTGTATGCCGTTAAGGAAACATCCGACCCAGAAATATCCCTCATCCTCTGTCAAAGCATATACCCAGTTGGATATATGTCTGCCATTATTATCCGTGATATAAAAGACGTCAAAATTATCTTTCCCGGAGTTGTAACGGTTGATGCCGGCATCGGTTGCGAACCATATCTCATGATTGGAGTCCTCTCGTATTGCACGGATTTTGTTATGGGAAATAGTGTTTGATAGAGCCGAATGTCGGTAGATTTTGGGAGTGGAGTCATCAGCGATACGGATAATCCCGTTATTACCTCCTAACCATAGATTTTCATTTGAATCACGATATATAGAATGGATTTCATTCCCCTCTCCCGAATTGGTCAGAGAACTGAGTTTTATATTCCGTATGGACGATGAGTTAGAGGCAATAGATAATCCCCGTTCATGACCTGCCCATACGTTATGCTGGCCATCGACATACATGCACCATATTTCATTATCCCCGAGACTTGGGTCATAACGGGAATCATGCCTGTAATGCCTGACACTGTCATTAGTCAGATCAAACACCCCGTCATCTGTACCTATAAGGATATGCCCGGTATCATCTTTTGCGAGACATTTGATATTCTTATTTTCTACAGGCATCACCTTTTCCCAATGTTCATTGGCAGGAGTGTATTTGTAAAGAGAGCCTTCACCGCCGATGAGAATGCTTTCTTTATCGTGCGATTCCAATAGGCAATTTGCAAATAAAGAGGTCACATGTGGCAGTTTGGGAATACGCACTGTTATCTGACTGAAAGATTCAGTCTGTGTCTCCCAGCGAGCAAGCCCGTTGAATGTGCCGGCGTAAATGATTCCTCTGCTGTCGCGAAGTAATGAATACACCGACTTATGGGGTAGACCTTTCGAGCAATCGGTGTAGCGATTATTTTTAATGTCCAATCTACCGAGACCATTTAATCCGCCAATCCAAAGGTGAGAATCAAAGAGAAGTAGCGTCCTTATCTCTTTTTGTGTAGGGACATTGCAGAATTCGACTTTCCCTACCGTATAATCGTAAATCAGCAAACCATTGTTGCTGCCGAGATATAGTTTGTTGTCATCTTCAAGAACAGAATATATCTGAAGTCCGAACAATTCTGTCTCTCCAACGGGATGAGTGGAGACCCCGTCAAAGAAGAAGAGTCCGCTATTTGTGCCAAGCCACATAATGCCATGACTGTCTTTATACAGACAGAATACCGCAGTTTTCTTGCCATCGACAACCACATTTTTCCATGATAAATCAGATTCCGGTAATTGAGGAGCCGGGAAAGATAAGAGAGGAAAGTATATAATTTCTAATAATATTATCAGTCGGAGAAAGATGGTAGATTTGATGCTCGTAGCCATAGAATTTGAGTATTATTTGCAAAGTTACGAAAATTCAATGAGCTACTTTCTAACAACCAATATAATAAGATGCAATAAATTGGACAAACTATACACCATTTCAGACAATATCAAGAATAGATGACATCAACAATACTGAGTTCTGCTCAATTGCTGTTGCGGTGCCACTTAATAACGTCTCTTGGGCTTGTGGAATAGTTCAAGAGATGTAGCGACTCCATTGGCGACTACACGGAAAGATGTGGCACCTTATTTTGGATTGGTGCTTTTGATCTATGAGAAAAAGATTACCAGAGATATTATGACAGCTCCGATTCCGAGAGAAGGCTGTGCTGTAAGAGCCGGATCTTTCGGCAAAGATACCTCCGGCGACGATACCGGTGTCTTGCATAATTTGTGTATGATTTTATATGAATTATGCACAATGAGGTGATTATTGAGCAAAATTTCAATATGAAAGCATATATTATGGAAAAATACTAAATATTTACGATTTATTATTACAAATATTTGGTGTAACTTTGCAGAAAGTTTGAGAAATAGATATGACAATCCATTAAAACCGTCAAATTATGGAAAGAATAGCAAAATCGTTAACAGAACTAATCGGTGATACCCCTTTGCTTGAACTGAATCACATCATGTCTGATTTTGGGGTAGATGCACATGTCATTGCGAAACTTGAAAGCTTCAATCCCGGAGGAAGTGTAAAAGACCGTGTTGCTTTGTCTATGATAGAGGAGGCAGAGAGATCGGGAGTGTTGAGACCGGGACTAACCATCATCGAGCCGACAAGCGGCAACACCGGTATCGGGTTGGCGTGGGTGGCAACCGTGAAGGGTTATAAGGTGATATTGACAATGCCGGAGACTATGAGTGTGGAGAGACAGAATCTTCTGAAGGCACTCGGCGCCACCATCGTCCTCACCCCGGGTGCGGAAGGGATGGGGGGAGCCATAAGGAGGGCGGACGAACTCAGCCGTGAGATTCCGGATAGCGTGATACTCCGTCAGTTTGATAATCCTGCTAATCCCAAGATACATCGTGAGACCACGGCGGAGGAGATATGGCGCGACACCGATGGCAAAGTCGACATATTCGTTTCTGCCGTAGGCACAGGCGGCACTCTCAGTGGCACCGCCGCCCGATTGAAGGAGCTAAATCCTGCCATCAAGGTAGTGGCAGTGGAGCCGGCATCCTCACCGGTGCTCAGTGGCGGTAAGCCCGGACCTCATAAGATACAGGGAATCGGAGCCGGATTCGTGCCCCGCAATTTTGATGCCGGAGTAGTGGATGAGATTATCCCGGTAGCCGACAATGATGCAATCGCAGCCTCGCGCTCATTGGCACGCAAGGAGGGAGTATTGGCAGGGATATCATCGGGAGCAGCCTTATCGGCAGCCCTGTCGGTAGCCAAGAGAGAGGAGAACAAGGGTAAGAATATCGTAGTGATTCTCCCCGACACTGGCGAACGCTACCTCTCGACAGTGCTCTACGCCTTTGACGAATACCTGATAGACTGATACGTAGGAAATATGAAGAGAGTAATAGTGATTGGTTGTCCCGGGGCAGGGAAGAGCTCTTTTGCAAGGAAACTCGCCGGGAAGTTGCATCTGCCGCTTCATTATCTGGATATGATATGGCATCGTCCGGATAAGACTAATGTCAGCAGGGAGGAGTTTGATCAATCTTTGCATAAGATTATGGATGGAGAGGAGTGGATAATTGATGGAAATTATCTGCGCACTCTTCCGCTGCGTCTCGGGCGTTGCGACACGGTATTTATGTTTGACCTGCCGGTGGAGGATTGTCTGTCGGGAGCACGTCAGCGAATCGGTAAGCCTCGTGAGGATATGCCTTGGATGGAAACGGAGATGGATCCGGAATTTCAACAATGGATCCAGGATTTCCCGGACACACAATTGCCGATCATAAATGAGTTGCTTGCATCTTGCCGAGAAGGTGTTGACGTCAGGATATTCCGGAGTCGTGACGAGGCTGATACATTCATTGCATCGTTTTGACATTCAATATCAAAACGATGCAATGAATAAGGATATGGTTCAGGAATCAGTTCTCTTCAGTTGAGCGTATCCAGTCGCTTTCGGTAGGAAGCTCCATTGATACGGCATTCTCGTATTCCTCATTGTGCTGGGATGCGTCAAGCCCGACATGCTCATTCCATTTGCTGACCCTCATGGGCACAATCTTGTCGGTGATCCAATAGAGCAGCCAGCTCATTGCGAATGTATAGACGAATACACCTGCCATCACCAGCACATGGTTGAAGAAAAATTCTCCACGGCTTATCATGTCGGGATCGTTCTGGGCGAAGAAGTCGTATGCGAATATTCCGGTGAGAAGCGTGCCGATTATACCGCCGAGTCCATGAGTGGGAAAAACGTCGAGAGCATCATCAAGCACTTTTGAATAACTCTTCCAAGACACTGCGAGATTGCAGCACACGGTGATGACCAATGCAATGAATATGCTCTGTCCAACCGTGACCCAACCGGCACATGGAGTGATTGCCACAAGCCCGACGACAGCACCTATAGCCGCCCCCATGGCAGAGGGTTTCCTGCCTCTTACGGCATCAAGTGTGATCCATGTCACCATGGCAGTTGCAGCGGCAGTATTTGTATTGAGGAAGGCGGAGATTGCGATTCCGTCAGCAGCAAGGGATGAACCTCCGTTGAACCCGAACCATCCGAGCCAGAGGAGAGCCGCACCGAGGAGCACGAAAGGCACGTTGGCAGGCTTGTTGCCGGCACCACCGTCCTCACGTTTACCCAAGAACATCGCGCCTACCATAGCTGCGATACCGGAAGCGGCATGAACCACGATACCTCCGGCATAGTCATGCACGTGGAGCATGCCGAAGAGTCCGTCGGGATGCCATGTGCAGTGAGCCAAGGGACAGTAGACGAGTATAGTCCACAGCATCATGAAGAGGAGGTAGCCGGAGAAATGCACGCGTTCGGCGAAAGCTCCCGTTATCAGAGAGGGGGTGATTATGGCAAACTTCATCTGGAAGAGGGCGAACAGGGCGAGGGGGATTGTAGTGGTGACAAGTCCGATCTGCGATGCCTCCGATGCCGGATCAGTCACGTTGCCTACACCTACATTGCGCATCATGAAGAAATCCACGGGGTTTCCGATGACGTGGCATATATCGTCGCCGAAAGCCAGTCCGAAACCGAACACCACCCACAGCACGCTGACGAATCCCATCACGATGAAACTCTGAAGCATTGTGGATATCACGTTTTTCTTCCTTACCATTCCGCCGTAGAAGAATGATAATCCTGGTGTCATCATGAGGACGAAGATGGTGGCGGTGATCATCCACGCCACGTTCGCCCAGATATGAGTGCTGCCGAGTTCAAATAGACCGTCTTTAACCTCCGTGCGCAGTCCGAGGATACTGACTACGATAATTCCAATCAAAACAGCCAGCCATCCCCAGCTGACTTCATGTCTGTAAATCTTCATACCTTTAGAAATTGAAAATAGAAATTGAAATGTAAAATTACCTGTAAAATCATTAAAACAATTTAATAACGCTGCAAAAGTAGAAAATTGTTTATGAATATACAAGAAATAAAGCAAAAATCTTAAAATATATTTATATTTATGGATATAATCTATTTGTATTATGTGAATTGCCATAAAAGTACTTTCCTCGATTTTGAATATCATCGAAGATAATGGGTGATTCACGGGGATAGAGTCTTACTTTAGAATAGAGACTCATGCGCATGAAGAATGCGTCAAGGAAGGTAAGAAAACTATCAAACAATTCGCTGATAATTAGAAATCAATTTGGACAATTGGAATGTTATCATGTTCATACGCACGCCACGCAATACTAAATATTGTATGCCATAAGGGAATTGTCTATATAGCATTCCGGATATATAACTTTGAAATTGTTTTTTCCGATAACATTCTTATCCTTTATGCATATCTGAATAGGTGGTTTTAAGTCCAAGTATGCTTTCCCATTTGGGTAAATGCGATCTTGAAAATCTCGAATATTGACGCACTCACGAAACTCTGCTCTGATAGCTATATAAGGAAATTTTGTCCCCATAATATCTTCCGCATGCGTCAATACTCGTTCAATAGTTACTTTGCTATTGGGAAAAGTTTGAGCGTACTCATCTCTCCATGCGGAGAATAATGTCAAATCTTTAGGTTCCAATAGATTCAGTACTTTATCAGATGGTAAGGATACTTCTGATTGGGCTATCAAATATCTTTTCCCTGCATTTAAATACGATACTCGTCCCCAGAAATGAGCAGAATTTACAAATGTATCCCAATAGTAATAGCCTTTCCCAAGCCAAGGGTTTCTGACATTGCCGGGGAAAGGTCCGTTTGCCTCAACGTAATCAACGTTATCACAATCTTCTAATGTTTGGTAAAGAATGCTCAAAACTATTTAACGTAATTGTGTGTTCTCTTTAAGTATAGTCTGTAGCCCCGTAAGATTTAGAGTAGGGATAAGGATAGGTTCATCTATGTTGGCTTGTAAAGTCACGGAACTTACAAAAGCCCTAACATACGGGAACACTATTGCAAGGCTATTAGGATAAAAATAATCTGGTATTTCAGTTATGCTTAGAGGTTCTTTAAACTCAAAAACAGCCTCACAAATAATTTTTACAATCAATTCTTCTCCTTGTGTGGCTGTAAATGCGAAACTAAGATAATAGGAACTTGTAGTGGGGTCAAAAACTCCAGATGGAGAAAAGGATAGATCCAACGGGGACTGATCTGAGAAAAGTCCCATATTCATTTCCACATTAGTAAATGTGTATGATTTAAACGCAAAGGCAGCGGGAGTAGCCATAAGATACAGAATATAAAGAAAAATCCAGACAGTAATCTGGATTTATATTATAGTTTAATAATTCTTGGCGGTTGGAATGCCTGTTAGTCTGAACTGTTATCGCATAGACATATTCATAGGCATCGACTGATGAGCGGCATTCATTCTCCAGTCGTTCCAAGTCAATTGCCTTCTGTTTTTCAGAGGTATTAACTCTATAATGTCTCAATGCGGCTAAAACGGGATCCATATCTTTCATGTTTTCGCTTTGCGAAGTTAATAATATTATTTGGGATAACCAAACTTTGAGGGTAATCTTTTCTTTATCGCGTCATTATAACCAATAAGAGGTTTAAGATGTTCATCGTCATGGTAATCGGACATACGGATAGAATGATGGGAGTTTATTATTATTGGCAATAAAACAATTGCCACATCTCACTGTCTTTCCTTGACATAGCAGTGATTTAGTAATCTTCAAAAAATAACTTGTTAAAGTTATAAATGTAAATTTTTTTCTTGTGGCAGCATCTTTCCGGTGCTTTCCGATATAAAAAAGGGGCTGCGCTCCATCACGGAAGTACAGCCCCTCGGGGTTTAACTATGCTTTAACCTGTAAAATCGGGGAAACCGAAAAAGATTACTTGTTTCAGAATTTGAAACCGATCTTCAAAGTCGGAGCTGCCAGTATTGAATAATCGTGGCTGTCGGCTTCAAGCGATTTCAAACCCTCCTGCGGTTTGTGGGTAGTCATGTTGTAGGCGTAAGCGAATGGGTCAACAGAGAATCCCACGAACATAGCCGGGAGCACGTAGTAGTCAAAACCGATGGTGAGGCTGCCACGAAGGCTCCAAGTCTCGCCGACCGACTTGCCCATAGAGGTCCATTCGTCATATTTCTGCTCATTCAGAGCATACGCCATGCCAACCCTCACGCCTGTATACCACATCAGGTTGCTGATTCCGGAGATAGAGAAATATCTGTCGACTCCGGTGTAAGCGTTCCATGTGCAGGAATACTGGCTTGCCACAGCGCGATAGTTAGGTATCTCGCCGAGAGTGTCATCGCCGGTAATATCGTCGATAGTGCCGGGCACGTCGGGATAGCCGGGATGGTGGTTGAAGTTCAGTCCTCCTCCCAAATTGAGTTTCCACTTGTCACTCACGAAGTATCCAGCCTCGAAGCCCACCATGAGCTTCTTCTGGTTCCAAAGACTGTTAGGAGCTATCGCCTCATAGTCTGTGAGGTTGCCCGGAAGGGCATTGACGTTTGTGTAACTGTTGTATCCTACTGTAGCCGCTACGGTGAAATCACCTTTTACGGGGGTGTTGTCGTCCTGAGCGGCGACAGTAAGAGACAGCATGGGTAGAACGGCTGAAATTAAAAGTTTCGTTTTGTTCATTTTTCAGACTTTTAAATTATTTGCCGTTTCCGGGGGATTATTATTCAGCCATAGCCTTGTCAAGGGCAGCCTTGGCGTTGTCGTATTCCTTCTGGTAGATTTCGATCTGGGCTTTCTGGTCAGCTATCTGCTGCTCAAGAGCCTTGATGGCGTTGGCATCCTTATCACCGGCAGAAGCAAGCTCCTTCTCATAGCCGGCAATCTTCTTCTGTGCCTCAGCAATCTGATCCTGGAATCCCTTGATATCAGTCTCCTTCTCGGAAATCATAGAGTCGATATTCTGTCCTTCATTATCGGTAGCGATAAGACTGTTGAGGGCATTGTATTCTGCATACTTCTGATCGTATGCGTTCTTGGCGAGGGCATTATCCTTCTTAGCTTCGGCGAGAGCGAGGTTAGCGGCATTGACCGCATTCATGCTTTCAACATTGCCGGCAGCACCATCATTGAGGTCTTTAGCCTTAGCGTTGAGTTCGGTAATGAATTTCTCATTCTCACTTACCTGATATTCAGCATTATTTTTAGTCTTGGTAGCTTCTACAGTGTTGGCAGTAGCAAGTTTGAGTTCTCTTTCTTTATCATAAACATTGCCGGCCTCATTATATGCCTCCCATGCTTTAGTCTGTGCTTCGATAGCTTTATTAAGGGCAGTCTCGGCATCAGCAAGGGCTTTCTTCTGAGCATCTGTGGCTTTATCTCCAGCCTCGTCTACAACCTTCTGGGCAGCATCCTTAGTCTTCTGAGCAGCCTCAACAGCAGCGTCGGCATCCTGAGCGGCTTTTTCAAGTTTCACAGAATTGTCGTAAGCCTTCTGAGCGTCCTCCTGAGCTTTCTGGGCATCCTCAAGATACTTGGTTGCATCAGCAAGCCATTTCTTGTCGGATTTCTGAGTTGCGGCTACCGCAGCAATAACCTTCTCAACACTTCCCGGCACGAGATCGTAGTATGAAGAATATTCGTAATAGGATTCAGACCCTTCACTTACGATGCCGCTATTCCAGTCTGAAGTGCCTACAAGTTCGTAGGTCAGTTCTTCATTTGTATAAGAAGCATTTGTGAAGAGAGGTATATAGGTTTCGCTGAGGACTTTCTCCTCCCAATTACCATAACCCCACTCGTTAGGGATATAAATATACTCTATTTCCTGAATGAATGCGCAGTAGTATCCACGGGCATCCTTGGGAGCACCGTTTTCCTGTTCTGATACCCATTTAATCTGGATATTCCCACTGATATAGTTAATATTACCATTATAGGGCTTCAGATCATTGACAGCAGCCATATAAGCGGAACCTGTCAGAGTTTTCCATGCGGCATTATTTGCATTGGTGGCATCCAACACAACTTTGGCGGCATCTTTCTGCTTGGTATCCAGAGTAAGAACTTCCTGCCATACAGCGGGGAGGTCTTTCTTAGCGTCAGCCACAGAGAAATTCTTCCAAGTGTCGATGTAAGTCTGAGCTTCGAGGATATCCTCCTGCCATCCGGTGATGTTGTCATTCTCATCTTGGATAAGGTTTGCATAAACTTCAGCTGACGTGTCAAGTCCGGCTTTCAGTCTTGCAAGGTCGATCTCATATCCGGCAAGAGTTTGATTTGCTTTAAAAACTTCTTCCTGAGCTTCACGATATACGCGGAAAAGCTCACTCAGACGAATTCTTGTTGCATCGTCATTATCCTGGATAGCCTGCTGATAAGCCTTCTTAGCAGCGAGCATATCCGCCTTCTGGTTCAGAAGGTTAATCTCAAGCTGTCCGGCAAGTTCCTGAAGGAGGTTTGCATAACGTTGCTTCTCATATTGAGCTCTCGCCATAGCCTCTTCAGCTTGCGCCATAGCCTGTTGTGCGCGAGCTTTCTCGGTCTCTGTCTGTGCATTCTGGTACTCAGCCTGAGCCATCTGGTAGGCAGCCTGAGCCTTCGCATATTCAGCCTGGGCCTTAGCCAATTCGGCTTGAGCTTTCTGAGCCTCGGCAGTTGCATTAGCAGTGATTATGGCAGCCTCCGCCTGAGCCTTGTTGAGGTCAGCCAGAGATTTGATCTGCTCAGCCTTTGCCTGGCGTACAGCAGTAACAGAAGGAGACTCGGTGTCGTCCACGCAGCTGTTGAGAGTCAACGCTCCCAAGAGAAGTGCGCTTAGAAATAGTTTCTGTTTCATAGGTTAATGTTTGTTGTTAATTGATAAATTAATTTTATGTGTGGATATATTTGTTTCAAGATATCTGTTTGATTATAGGTAAGCGATAAGCATGTTTGAAGCCTGAATCGCATCCATAACTCTTACGAAGAGATTTGGATGCGACAAAGCCGAGATTTGCTAAACAAATAAAAAAATCAGGTCAGAAATGACCTGATTTTTTATTCTATATTATAAGGTGTTATGGGCAGTGATAACTGGGATGGGTTCAGACGATGGTGAAACCGAGGTCGTCAATCACCTCGCGTATGGCAGCTGAATCAGCCTCACCCTTTATCACTGTCTTGCCGGTGGCAAGATCCACGCTTACAGACTCCACGCCGGGGAGTTTCGAGAGATTTTTCTCTACCATAGCCTTGCAATGACCGCAAGTCATCCCTTTCACTGTAATAACAGTCTCTTCATTATTCATTCCTGTATTCATTTCTGTATCTATTTTATCTGATTTTGTTGGTATATATTTTCTTATCATTGCGTTGATGAGCAGGATTATGAGCAACACGGAACAGATGCCGGGGAACAATCCTACCTGAAGGTGGCAATTCATCTTTCCTGCTGTCATCTGCATCGGAAACCAGTCGGCGGGCATGAGATAGTCGATGCATAAGCCGATTGCTATGGCTCCCATTACGATTGTGGCAAGATACATTGCGGCTGCCTTCTTGCCGAGGGATTTGCTGACTATTATGATTGACGCGAAATTGGCGGCAGGACCCGCCATCAGCAGCACGAATGCCGCACCCGGACTTAGTCCTTTCAGCATCAGGGAGAGTGCGATAGGTATGGAGCCTGTGGAGCAGACGTACATCGGTACTGCCACTATCACCACTGCGATCATCGACAGCAATGGATAGTCGGCAAAGAACGTGAAGAATCCATCCGGAACAAACACTGTTATGGTGGCGGCAATCACCAGTCCGATTATGAGCCATTTTCCGATATTCTGCACCATCTCCACAAATCCGTAGCGCAAGGCGTCACGTATTTTCCCGATAAAACTGTCGGAGGCTGGAGCGTCGATGGTATCCACCTCTTTATCTGCCGTGACATCGCACGATGTATCTTCCCGATTGACCAGCATACCGCCAATGAATGCCGTCACGAGAGCCGCCACCGGACGTATTATTGCGAATGCCGGACCAAGTAGGGAGTAGGTTGCGGCAATTGAGTCAATGCCGGTCTGAGGCGTGGCGATAAGGAATGATGTGGATGCACCACGCGACGCACCGTTGCGGCGGAGGGATACCGCTGTAGGCAGCACTCCGCATGAGCATAACGGGAGGGGCACTCCTATAAGAGCCGCCTTTATCACTGCCCATGCACCGGGACGCGACAGATGTTTCCTGTAGAACTCACCGGGCACGAAGGCATACAGCACGCCTGCCACTAAGAAACCGAGAAGCAGGTAGGGTGCCATCTCGGCGAGCATGTTTATCAATGAGTAAATGAATTCCATATTTACAATCTTTTTTCCGATTGCAAAATTACAAATTGCCGGGCATACGGATGTTACACCATTATCAAATAATGTTGCATGATTATCCATTCGCAAAGGGATAATCATGAAGGGCGATAGAATAGACTACACCTCGTCGATACCTGTGCGTTGACCTGAATCCTTAAACTCAGATATAGTCATGCCCTGAGATTTCTTGAAAGCCCTTGAAAGATGGGCTACGCTTGAGAAGCCTGCCACATCGGCAATCTGCGCCAATGACAGTTCATTGTCAAAAAGGAGTTCCTTCACGTATTCCATACGTTGCGACATAAGATACGACTGTATGGTCCGCCCCTCTATGGAAGAGAACAGGCGGCTCAGATGACGGAAGTCGAGCTTCACGGCATCCTCCAGATATGCCGACAGTTTTATCTTCCCGTCGTCATGATTGTGACGGGCATAATGACGGATCGCCCTCTTTATCCTCTCGACCGTCGTGAGTTCCGGAGATTTCAACGGTTCAAACCCAACGTCCCTCAATCTGCCGTAAAGATTATCCAATGTAGACTGATCCGGAGAGTCGGACAGGGTAATGCTGCCTAACTCCACCCTTGCATCCTTCAGTCCAAGTTCGCGGCATATATCCTCCACCGTCATAACGCAACGGCGGCAAACCATGTTCTTTATGTGGAGTGTATGTTCAGGCATATCTGTGAGGTATGTTTGGATAATCTCATAACGTCAAACCGGTATTAATATTTCAGATTGTGCTGATGAAGTTTAGACAACTTCAATATTTTAGCTTCAATATTTTATATTGAAGCGTTGTTGGAACTGTTTAATATTTATTGACTTAGCTTAACATTCTTTACGTGCCGAGCATTAAACAAAAGATAAGATGAGCGTGTTTATCATTCGGAATTAAGAATAAAACACTAAAACAAATAGAAACAAATAAGTATAACAAAATGGAAACAATCATCAATACCCGCATACCGGAGTTCTCAGTACAGGCATTTCACAACGGCAAATTCGAGACGGTGACGGATAAGGACGTGCTCGGCAAATGGGCAGTGTTCTTCTTCTATCCTGCCGACTTCACGTTTGTATGCCCGACAGAACTTGTGGATCTTGCGGAGAAATACGATAAACTCAAATCAATGGGTGTGGAGGTATATTCCGTAAGCACCGATTCTCACTTCGTGCATAAGGCATGGCACGACACGTCTGACAGCATCCGTAAGATCAATTATCCGATGCTTGCCGACCCGACTGGTCTTCTCAGCCGTGCGTTCGGTGTTATGGATGAGGCGGCAGGTATGGCTTACCGTGGCACCTTCGTATGCGATCCGGAGGGCTTGATCAAGCTGGTTGAGATACAGGACAACAGCATCGGACGTAATGCCGATGAACTTCTCCGCAAAGTGGAGGCAGCGCAGTTTGTGGCATCCCATCCCGGCGAGGTTTGTCCCGCGAAATGGAAAGAGGGAGCCGCAACGCTGAAACCAAGTATCGACCTTGTGGGAAAGATTTGAAGTAGAACGATATAAAATAGAGACCTATGCTGGATAAAGATATAATCACACAGCTAAAGGGTATCTTCGCAAACTTGGAGACGGCGTTCACATTTGTTGTGAGCGGCGTCTCTTCGCGTGAAGAGACCCGTCAGATGGTGGAGTTTGTAAATGACTTCGCCTCTTCGTCCGCCGCTTTCTCAGTGAAGGAGGAGGATACTCCCACCGAGGAGAATGCCCCGACCCTTGCTATATGGCGAGATGGCAATCCCACGGGAGTGTCGTTCTGCGGCATACCTAACGGGCATGAGTTCACGTCGCTTATCCTTGCGGTGCTGAATGCGGCGGGACAGGGGAAGAATCTTCCCGATGAGGCGTTGCGTCGCCGTATCGCGTCGCTTCAGGGTCCGGTGGATATGTTTACGTTTGTATCGCTGACGTGCACGAATTGTCCGGAAGTGGTGCAGTCGCTAAATATCATCGCGCTCATCAATCCGTCGTTCCGTCACGTCACGATAGATGGTGCTGTTGTGCCGGAGATGGTGAAGAGCTATAATGTGCAGTCTGTCCCGACGGTATATGCCAACGGCGAGCTGCTCAGTGTGGGGCGTGCGGAACTCGGAGATCTGGTTGCGTTACTTGAGAAGAAGTTCGGCAGCACGCCTAATCCCGGCGACGTGAGTGATGTCACGCTCGGCTTTGACGTCATCGTGGCAGGAGGCGGACCGGCAGGTGCCGCGGCTGCCATATATCTCTCGAGAAAAGGACTGCGCACAGCAATCGTGGCAGGTCGTATAGGCGGACAGGTGAAGGACACTATGGATATAGAGAATCTTATATCCGTGCCTCATACCACCGGACCGGAATTGGCTTCCGACCTGCGGCGTCATCTGGAATCGTATGATATCGCTATCTATGACAACCGCCGTATTGTGGATGTCGCGCTTGATGGATTCCCGAAAAGAATCACCACCGACAGTGGTGAGACTTTTGAGGCTCCACAGATAGTGATTGCTACAGGTGCATCATGGCGACGGCTCAATATTCCGGGTGAGAATGAGTATATCGGTCGGGGTGTGGCTTTCTGTACCCATTGCGACGGACCCTTCTTTGCCGGTAAACGTGTGGCAGTGATTGGCGGTGGCAATTCCGGGATAGAGGCGGCAATCGACCTGGCAGCGATATGCGAGCATGTCGATGTATTTGAGTTTCTTGATGAACTGAAGGCGGATATGGTGCTTCAGAAGAGACTTACCGAGTTCGACAATGTAGCGGTTCACCTCTCATCAGCAGCAGAGGAGGTGATCGGTAACGGCACGAAGGTAACGGGCATCAAGGTGAAGGATCGTAAGAGTGGAGAGTCCGCGCTTTATGATCTGGATGGAGTGTTTGTGCAGATTGGACTTACTGCCAACAGTTCGCCCTTCTCCAATCAGTTGCCGGTCAACAAAGCCGGAGAGATTATAATGAAGGGTGCTGGACGCACCGGCATACCCGGAGTGTACGCAGCCGGCGACGTGACAGACATCCCCTACAAACAGATTGTCATAGCTATGGGAGACGGAGCCACGGCAGCCCTTTCCGCAGTCGACGACCGCATGAGAGGCGTCACCCCCTCCTGACACCCCGGCATAACGCGAAGCTAACGCTTGATAATTAAAACTAAGACTCCATCTCTTAAAAATATGACAACAGTATCTATATTTTTAAGAGATGGAGTCTTGTGTAATCGATGTAGATGTGCTTCTGTCATTATCACCGCGTAACTATCATTCCTTTGACCATCATCCCCGTTTGTAAAATTTAATATATTCTCTATAATCAAGTAAGTGAATTTGTCAAAACTTCATAAACAGATGTCACTTGACAGTTACATTTTCCGCCATATTATACATGTCTGGAAGATTGTGGCTGAAGAATGTCAAATTACTATTATAGAATTTTATAAAGTCTTTTTCTGAGGGATGCCCTTTCCAAACAGAATAATAGTGATTGTCATTTTCGTTGGCTCCCACAAACTTGTTGCGCCACATTACTACCATACACAGGTTGCGTCCGGTTGCGGGTGTCAAAATCTGTTTTGTCCAGTAATCGGCATCTGTGAAACCTTCGACACCTGTTTCCGTTACTCCACACGGCTTCAACTTCATTTTGGAAACCTTACTGATAGTTTTTATATTTGCAGCAAAAACAGTTGGGCTAAGTCCCTGATAGCAATCCATACCTATGAAATCTACGTAATCATCGCCGGGCCATCTGTAAAGAAAATCATTTTCGGTTTTCTGATTATCCATCTGCGGGGCTATTGCGTAAATAAACTGATGCACACCCTTTTTGTCACGGAGATAGTTTACAGTATATTTCCACAAGGTAATGAATTCCGTTTCAGTAGTACATGTGTTACCCCACCAGGACCACGCTTGGGTATGTTCGTGGAACGGACGGAATATGATAGGTATTAAATTTCCGTTACTATCTTTCAATCCGGTTACGAATTCTGCCAGTCGATCAAGCCAAGTATTAAATTTCTGCTGTGTGGCAGATCCATCAGTCAGAATCTCCTTGGCAACATTCTTATTGGAATTATCCCAAGAGTCGCCACCTGTGAGAGGATTGTTGAGGTGCGCACATGCAATGATTACTTCTCCACGGTCACGAGCTTCAAGTATACAACGACGACGTATATTTGTAGATTCAGAGTCAATGTATCTGTCGTCCATTAACTCGGCAAAATCAAGACTATATACACCGGGGTAATCGCCACAGACATCTTTTGTGTCAGACCTGCCTTGTTCGTCATACCATTTTCTGCCATACATAAGGTCATCATGATGACCGAACATGAAGCCTTTCTGACCTATCGTCCATAAGTTGGAATATAGAGCTTTTGTCTCAGGCGTGGCTTGTTTGTCTACTATACTTAAAGTGATGGCTTGACCCTGTTCATTACCGGATGAAGGCTTATCCGGCTCGTTACCTGAACATGAGGCTGTGCTGTATGCTATGAATGCCAGGCTGCAAATGCTTAAAATTGATTTGAGGTTCATGATATTGTTAATTTAGTTGTGTTAGTAAAACCATAGATAGGGGGGAGAGTTTCGTGCTGAAGGTATTATTAGAGATATCTGATTGTTCCGGTAGGAGGAAGCCGTCATTATCCAGAGTCATGGCATTTTCCTCATATCTGTAGACGTCGGCATTAGCTGTCCCGTTAGGGAGTTTTATTGTAATTGATTTTTCAGAGTCCCCTTTATTGATCAATGCTATGGTGTATTTCCCATCATATTTTGCCGCACAGGTGAAAATATCATCATCTTCCGGATGATTGACTTTCACAATGTCGCAGCCGGTAGGAAAGAAACGACACATCAATGACCAGGAGTAGAACCACGGGCGTATATCTTCCTGTGATGGATCATTAAAGACCTCACTGCCCAAGATGTTCCACATACCCCACAGTTTAATGTCTTCGGGCTTACCTGAATCTCCTTGTGAATGCATGGCGTCGTCAAGCATCCATGCCGCAACACCTGAAAATCCATTGTTCATTACCTCCGTTGCCAGTATAGCCATGTCAATACCATAGAAATAGTCGTAGACAAGCATATTGCAATCACTCCCTTTAGTGAAAGGATGATTTTCAACACGACGATTATATTCAGCCATCAGCAAGGAGTCTGCTTCTCGCCAATACTTATATCCGGCTTCTCCAAGTACAATCTGCTTATTTTCAGGTATAAGAGATTTGTATTCTTTTAGAAGACCGGCATATTTACCGGATAATACTTCAGCTTGACCGGGGTAAGCATGAATGTCGTATAATCCGATAATTGAATCAGCATTCTTGACAGTCTCTGTAAGCCATCCAGTGGTATTTAGATCGGAATTACGGTTATGGTAGTCGGCAACTACATCAGGTCCGGCAAGAGATACCTTATCAAGCAAGCCGGGATACTCTGCCATTTTCTTATAAAATTTCTCTGCCATTGAATACCACAGATTGAAATCCCCGTTAGTGGATGCCCAATCTCCGTCCGGTTCGTTGAAAATGACAAAATGCTTTATACATGAAAAACCTTTATCAATCACGAGCATATTTAGATAATCTACAGCCATCTCCACCCATCGGGAATCATCTTTCATATCCCAGGAGGGAGGATTATACTCTCCGTAAATCACGGTTATGTCATTATCCGTGCAATATTGTAGAAGCCTACAAATTGACTCTAAATTGTCTTCTTTATAATATTCCCCTGTTTTGACATCGTAATAGCGGAAAGGACTATTTATCATGCAGCGGATATATTGTGGTCGCATGTAGTCAAGACGTTTGGTTAGTTTTGTCCAATCCTCTTCAGAGATTGGTGCGCCCCAACTTTCAGCCTCGTCATACGGATCCCATTCCACTCCATTGCCGATGTAGGATGCGTTTATGACCTCATCAGTCACGGTAAAATCCATAGAACCGGAAGAGGTGCACGATGTAAACATTGCAGCGCAACAGGCAGAAGTAATTATCAATGATGGAAATTTCATATTATAAAATGTTACTGATTATCACTAATGATTTTGCAGGGACAGATAGAATATCCCCTTCATGAGATATACAGGCTTTATTCTCCTCCGGAAGCGATAATTCCGAAGAAAGGTTATTCAATACATTCTCATTGTATATTGAAACTTTAGCACCGGGGATGAAAGAAGTCATCTCCCTATTAATGTATGCCGATAAATTTGCTTCAGAAATATTCAAAAGGATTAAAGAATATTTACCATCCTTTCTTACAAGGGCACTTTTTAGAGAGCCGGGAGCATTGGATTTTACATTAATGACCTCACACCCACGCGGAATTGAACGGCACAGAATCGACCAGGCATAGAACCAGGGACGTATTTTCTCCTGATCTTTACCGAAAAATTCATCGCCAAAACTATTCCAGAATCCCCATATTTTCAGCTTATCCGGAGCTTCATTGTTATGCATGGCATCATCAAGCATCCAGGCTACTGTCCCTGAATAGCCTGCCTGTAAAGTCTGGACAAGAGCGTCAGCCATATCCAATCCATAAGCCACGTCATACACCGACATTTGAGAGTCTTCAATAGAAGCATATTTATAAGTTTCTGCACGAAGTCGATTCAATTCATTAAGGGCTTTGTCTTCCGGGGCTACATATTTAAGTCCGATTTCCCCCATTATGATTTTATGATTAGCCGGGACACAATCACGATAGCTTTTGATTATTTCGTAATATTGATTTGTATTGACAGTATATTTTGATGGATATGTATGAATATCATAGAGCCCGATGATATTCCCTATGTCAGATGCGGTTTTTTCTATCCACCAAGTTTCATCCGTGGTCCAGATGGCAGCATCCGGACCAATAAGGGATATGCGGTTTGCGAGCCCTTGTTTCTCTATTTCTGAGTGGATAATCCTCATCCCGTCGCGCCATAATTCAAAGTCTCCATCAGTTGCAGACCAATAACCATTTGGCTCGTTCACAAAGTTCAGGTAGCGTATGCAATCCATTCCCTTCTCATCAAGAAGATAACGGATAAATGATACCAACGTGGTTATATTCTTCCTATTGATTAATTTGTCGTTGTGGCTGATTAAAGAGCCACCCCAATCTCCAAATACAACGTCAATTCCACGACTTTGACAATATTTGAGGAGGAACTCGACATTTGGATAGTAATTATTGAAATCCGGAGTGCCATTTTCGGAGGAAAGAGAAGAAGCATTAATCATCATGCGGACTATGGCGGGTTGCATAAAATCAAGACGCTCATAGATTTTTGCTATGTCTGCATCAGAGAATGTCAAACGACCATGTCCATAATCCATTGTATATGGATCCCACTGAACACCGTTGCCTATATATTCATTACTGATGACAGACGTTTCATCAATAGAAAGGATGACCTGACCGATTGTGGACGCCGGAAATCCACAACCGATCAATGTCATCAGTAACCTTAAAACAATCTTTAACTTATTCATGCCACTTAAGAACTAATCTTTATTATTCTTACTAAATACGTGTCAAATCTTTTTCACAGAGATCCAATATTTACGAGGTTTCTTGACAAATTTGTCGTAATCCTGATAAATATTTGTCCAGTCATCTGTACCATTCAGAGTAAATGTAAAGGCATTATCTGTGATGGTAAATGATTTATCATATCCAAGATCTTCGGTGCCGGCATTTTCAAGACGCCCAACAGTCACGTTTCCATCCTTGTCTGTAAAAGTAATTGTATTCTCGGCATAGTCCCTTTCCCATTTACTCTCGCCAATGGGAATCTGGCGGTAGAAATGGTCGAGATTTACAGCCTGACCGGGATTTTCAGGATTATTACCGATATAAGTGAAGTCGGCATATTTGCCGTCTGCGCCAGCTTCATTTATGCAGATGCCGTTAGTATTACCGTTGTCTGACACACCGGTCATTGTAAACGTCAGCACGTTGTCAATCTCACAAGCCGGTCCTTCGTTTTCCTTCCAGCACCAAGGTTTATCGGTAAATGCCATTACTGCACCTCCTCCATATTCCGGACCTGTTCCACCATAGATTTTGAGTGATTGGATTGCCCATTTCCCCTCTACAGATTCTGTAAATTCAGAGACATGAATTGTATAGTCTCGATATTCACCTGTAGCAGAATTAACAGACAAGGTAGCAGTCCGCTCCGGATTCTCGAAGTTAAGGACATCGCCTATCCCCACAGAAGAATTAGCTTGATAGGAGAGTTGCAGATTGGTTATTTTGATATTAGACAGATCCGGCACAGCATTGACATTTATTGAAAGCTCAATTAAGCCTGTTGTGGCATCTACGGCTTCAATTTCTGCAACACCTATCTGATTCTCAAATTTAATATCAATGACTTGACGTTCATGATTCCATTTGCCGTCATTTATCTCATCTTGCAAATCTTTTTCACAAGATTGGAATCCGGCAGCGGCACATGCCAAAGCGAGAATTTTATATATTGTATTCATTGTTATTGTCATTATCTAAGGCTACCATTTAGATTTATCTCAGCTTGAGGGATAGGATAGAATGTGATATCATCTTCCGACATTCCCCGAGCCTCTGGAATTTCCCCAATCCTGTTCCAGCGACGAATGTCATACATGCGATCACCCTCATAGGATAGTTCAAAACCACGTTCTTTATATACTGCCTCCCGAAAGTCTGTCATTGACAGATTGGGTTGCAGGTCAGACAGTCCGGCTCGATTCCGGATGTAGTTGACAAGTTGATATGATTGTGCGGTAGGACCCGCAGCTTCCGCATAAATCAACGCCACATCTGAGAACCGAATAAGGAACGGGCGAGTGCTTGTCTTATCTCCTGAAAACTTAGGGTCAATATATTTTCTGCTGAACGGATATTGGAAGTTGTCGGGATATTTCGCACTTACTTCTCCATTCGCATTATAAACCTTGTCACAGATCAGATGAGTCTTACGCTTGTCATTATCTTCAAATGAATTATAGAAGGCTTGTGTCGTCTGGTATTCACCCCATCCATCATGAGAAGGTATAAACTCTTCAGAATCTCCTTGTTTCAAGTAGATTGTTGCGCCATCGATATACGGGATGAACATCTTGGATATTTTGGAAAACTCGCCCTCACTCGTCCCGCTTCGGTCCATTGCCATCATGAATATATGTTCAGGTCCGTTTGCCTTCTCGACATCGTATATATCAAGCAAGTTTGGCTCGAAACCATAGACATGTTGTTCAGTGATAACTTGATTGGCGAAATAAGCGGCACTATCATACATCTCTTCCGTATCACGACGCATATCGCGATAAAGTTTTACTCCATGCTCTTTAGCAGAAGCGACATACAGATAAGCCTTTGCAGCAAGGGCTTTTGCAGCAACTTTATCGGCACGGCCAAGGCGCGGAGCGTCATAGACAGGCATTAAATCGGCAGCTTTACGACAGTCGCCGAGAATAAGATCATATAATTCATCGATATCTGATGCAAGTGGTGCGGAAGTCTGATCGAGAGTTTCCACTACAGAATTATGCATGGGAACCAGTCCGAAATTACGGACCAGGCTGAAATAATTGTAAGCACGTAGGAAATATGCTTCTCCTAAATACTGATCCTTAATATCCTGGCTGAAATTACATTTGGGAATATTCTTTATCACGGCATTGGCGCGGTTTATACCGATAAAGCTGTATTTGAAGAAATTCTCAAGAGTTTTGTTTGTTTTGAAATTTGACACCTTCCAGTTATTGATGTCTTGATTGTCCATTGTGGCATCACTCTTGGTTGTCAAAGCTTCAGTCGGCATATCGCCCAAGAAGAATATTGATCGTGAATATTCGAGGAAATTCATGCAACCATAGGCATAATTGACGGCAGCCTCTGCATCAGCCTCAGTTTTATAGAAATTATCCTCTGAATAAAACCCATAAGGAGTTTCGTCCAAGTTACAGGAGGATAGCATTATCGCCATCCCACCCATAAGCGAGAGAATTTTATTAGTAGTTTTCATGTTAGGATTTTATTAAAATGTAAAGTCAACTCCAAAAGTCCATTTGCGAAGACGGGGATATCCACCGGTATATACGCCATTTAGCCCGACTTCAGGATCATAGCCTTTGAACTTGGAGAATGTATATAGGTTAGACACGTTGGCGTACAGACGAATTTTATCACAAATCCAAGACTTTTTGAAATTGAAAGTATATCCTAAAGTCAAAGTCTGTATTCTTAAGAAAGATCCGTCTTCAACCCACCAGTCAGAAACCATTGACTGTCTACCATCGCGCAGGCTCGGATATTTATTTGTCGGATTGTCGATAGTCCAACGAAGGGGTTGATTGCTCGGTTCGCCAAACGCCTTTGTATTGTAGACGTCCTTGCCAAATTCACCATTGAAGAATACGCCCAAGTCCCAGTTTCTCCATCCGAGGTTAAGTTGCAGACTCATTGTCAAATCCGGATTAGGATCACCAATGATGGTTTTGTCGGCTTCAGTAATTGATCCATCACCATTTAGATCAACATATTTGAATTCACCGGGCTGAGCATACTCTCCGTCAAGACCGGCACGGATGCCTTCGTCAAGTGTCTGTACGATTCCATCGACCTTATAACCATAGAACACATTCATTGGCTGTCCGATAGCAAGAATATTGATATAGTCGCGATATTTCTCATAACTATTGCCGGAATATTCAAACAGCATCCCTGTCATTGGATCCTCAATGAGCCCTGATTCCAAGGTATTGCCAAGATTGGTAATCTTATTCTTATTATGTGACATGATAAGTGTTCCGTTCAATCTCCATTCAGGAGTGCTCAGTATGATGCCATCAATTGACAATTCTACACCGCGGTTCTCAATATTTCCATCGTTAACCCACATCCTGTCGTATCCGGATGATGGTGCAAGGTTGCGTTGACGTAGCAAATCTTTAGTCTTTTTAATATAAGCATCGAAGCCTATGCGCAGACGGTTATTGAAGAATCCCATGTCTATACCAAAGTCAAACTGCTGAGTTGATTCCCACTTTAGATCGGGGTTAGGTATGCCACTCCATACGCGATTGATGCCACCCTGGCCGGTCCATCCGGAAACATAGCCGGGACCGATTGTCGTCACCCAAGATCCATTGTTGTAATACTTTTCTGTGCCGTATCTGCTCAATGTCTGATAGGCACTGATACCCTGATTACCGGAGACACCATAGCTGGCACGGAATTTAAGCTCATTAAATATACCGAGCCTGCTGATAAATTCTTCCTGATGCGCTTTCCAACTTATTGCCCCCGAAGGGAAGTAGGCCCACTTATTGTTTTTTCCAAATTTGGAAGAACCGTCTGCACGAAATGTTACAGTGGCAAGATACCTGTTGTCGAATGTATAGTTTACCCTGCCCATATATGAGACGAGTTTCGTGTCCAACTTGCCATTAGAGAGGCTGTTTTGCTCCGGATTTCCGGCTCCCATATTCTCATTGCCAAGGGTTTCATTTACGAAATTACGTGCAGTGAGTCCTGAACTTCGTTCCGTATATGTCTCATACGAGAATCCTGCCATTGCACTCAGCGAGTGCTTATCAAAATCTTGATTATAGTTGGCGAAAGTTTCTGAAACAAGATTTTGTCCTTGCCAATTGTCAATCTGTGCCTGTCCGTTACTAAATGTCCCGGCTTCCGTATATTTTTTTGGATAATATTTATCACTTATCGAACTGCCATACTTATAGTTAAGTTGAGTTGTCAAATTAAGTTGCGGTATTATCTGCCAATCCAAAGCTCCGGATGAAATTACATCAATACCTTTAGACTGCTGTTTGCGATGCTTCGTGATGGCGACAGGGTGCTCATAGTCTTGTGAATTTGTAAGGTAGTAATCACCATTTTCATCATATACAGGGAAAATCGGATTCCTCCAGTATGCCAACCCGCTATTGTTATCCCTGACATTACGGCTGAGAATGTTCATGACACGGATTTTGAAGTTGCTGAAAAGCTGGTGTTCCACACTTAGATGGTAGCCATACTTTTTGTAATCGTCATTTATAAACAGACCCTGATCAGTGTAATAATTAGCACTCAATGCAAAATTGGTCTTCTCATTTGAACTTTGCACAGCAACAGTGGTATTATTGGATACAGGGAGATCTCTAAGCGTAATTTCATCCCATCTGGTATTGATATCCCATGTAGTCATGAGTTCTTCAATAGAAGGATAGTATATGCCTGTAGAATTTACCTTTCCGACATAGAGGGGATCAAGCCCACCGTTTATACGACCCTCGTTGTTAAGGGAGGCCATCAAGACCGGATCTCGCCATAAATCAAGTTTCGTTGATTTTTGAGATAATGTAATCTGCTGACGGATATTGACGATGGTTTTACTCTCTTTTGCTTTCTTTGTCGTAATCATGATTACACCATTTGCACCACGAGAACCATAGATCGCAGAGGCTGATGCATCTTTGAGAATCTCAATGCCTACTATATCTGCAGGGTTTATTTGCTTAAGATCGCCCGCATCTCCTAACGGGAAACCATCAACCACGACAAGTGGGGAGTTTGATCCATTTAGTGAACTCGCACCCCTTATGCGTACTGTTGAACCTGCACCCGGATCCTGAGATGAATTGTTGACCGACAGACCGGCTGCGCGTCCTTGTAGCAGTCCTTCAACGGAGTTTGACGGGGTAGTGGTTATTGCTTCAGGTTTTACCGATGTTACGGATCCTGTTAGGTCACTTTTCTTTACAGTTCCATAACCGATGGCAACAACTTCATTAAGCATTGTTGCATCCGTGGTTAGAACCACATCAATTTTTGTTCTACCTTTGACCTGCTCTTTTTGAGGATTCATACCCACATAAGAGAAAATCAAGGTGGCATCCTTAGCGATTCCTTTTATACTATATTCTCCATCAATATTGGTGGTGGTGCCAAGACTGGTACCATCAATTCTAATGGAAACGCCTATTAAAGGCTCATTGCTTTCGTCTACAACCACGCCGGAGACATCAATTTGTCCGGAGGATTGTGCGAAGCCGGTCAAAGAACCGCCAAGTAGCAGACAAAATACTATCAGCGGCAACATGACTTCAAAGGCTTTTCTTCCTTGTTTCATGATAATATTGGTTTTGGTAAGGTTTTTTTAGTTACTTGTCACTTAAAAATACTGCAATATCTTGGTCACAAAGTTACTATGAATGAATTAATGAAATCTACTATTTTACGCTATATAATTATACTTTTTTGAATTGTCGGTTGGATTGATTTGTTTTAACAAGTGTTAATCGCGCACAATGATGTTTTTAACACTGTTTTCAGCTGCAATTTTGCATTCTTCTGATTCAAGATGGTCAAGCAGCTCATCAAGGACACAGCTTGCAAGCCCGATATGCTTATCGGCACAACCATAATAAACAAGCAGATTGCCTTTTACAATCACATTGCCGGTTGGGAAAACACAGCCGTTATAGTAACCGATGAGTTCATGTTCTGAATCCGGTTCAAGAATTGGCTCAGTTGTTCGTCCGATGATTTTGAGTGGGTTTTCTTTGTCAAGCAATAGTGCGCCTACTCTATAGTGCCCGACTCCACCATGTTCCACACCGTGATAGAGCATAAGCCATCCGCGTTCCGTCATAATCGGAGGTGTGCTTCCACCGATTTTTTCCTCCCAAGTGCCTTCGATTCCGGTAAGAAGCAAATGGCTATCCTTTGATTCCCAGTCAAGAAGGTCATCAGAATACTTTAACCATATTGCAGGATAGTCAGTTCCATATTTACTCCCGATATATTGTTTAGGTCTATGCAGAAGCGCATATTTCCCATTGATTTTTTCGGGAAATATGATTACATCACGATCATCAAGAATCGGGGACGTGATTCTGCCTAACCGACGGTATGTATAGAAATCCTTAGTAACCGCCAGCCCGGTATTGCCGAGATTATCACGGATCGCCTTGGGCATGAATTCATCACAATCAGGAGTCTCTACCACATCATGCGCCATTTTCCAGTATTGTCCAGGGGGAAATGGGCGGTAGGCATAGGTGACAAAGAAATTTTCTCCAAACTTAACTATACGTGGATCTTCTACGCAACCTGAATCAGGACCATCAAGACTGGGACCGAATACAGGTTTGGATGACATTCTCTTGAAATTAAATCCATCTGTGCTTGTTGCCAGTCCGAATCGGATCACGTGTTCCTTGTCATTTCCGGCAGCCCGGTAGAGCATGTAATATACTCCATTGTCATATACTACTCCTGGATTACAAGTCACAAGAGATTCCCATTCGTTTCCCTCATTGGGAGAAAGTATCGGATTATTTTTATGTTTTTTCAGTTTCATATTGTATGAAATTTAGAAGTATTGAATATATGTTTAGCTGAATAGAATCCAAACGAATCCACTTATTATCAAGAGTAGGATTGCCCAAAACAGATAGCTTGACAACCAGTTGGAATTATAGGCTGAAATGATTTCGGATTTGAACTCTTCATAGCGGAATGTAGTGGTTAGCAATTTATTCTCTTCCGGACGTTTGCCGATTATACTTATTGACCACATTACAATAAGACTGAGTGCAAACAGTATTGGCACGATATAAAGGAAGTGAAGATTGCCGAATATCATATTTTTGCAGAACAGCAGACCAATTGCCACTACCAAACCGATTATTAATCCGACAAACGCGCCATTTGCATTTGTTCGTTTTGAAAAGATGCCTAATATGAAGGCAGCGACAATGGGTGGTGCGATATATGACAGCATCTCCTGATAGTATTTAAGTAGCGATCCGAAATGTCCGATGAATGGAGCCCAGAGGGCAGCAAGAATTATTATGACACAAGAGGCTATTTTGCCTATCACAACAAGCCTTTTAGATGATGCTTTCTTGTTGAACTGGGCATAAAAGTCTATTGTGAAGAGTGTTGAGGTTGAGTTTAGGATTGCAGACAGTGTTGACGTTAAAGCTGACAAAAGCGCAGCCAGCATAACTCCAAGCAATCCGATTGGCATAAGATTTAATACCATATTGGGATAAACCATATCTGGTTTTTCAAGTCCCGGAAATAAATCTCTTGCAATTACCCCCGGGATAGCAATGATAATTAGAGTGAGCATTGTGAGGAATCCGGTGAATATTACTCCCTTACGTCCCTCTTCGATGCTTTTTGCACTCAATACTCTCTGTACAAGGGTCTGATTGTTGGCCCAGAAGTAAAGTCCGGTAATTGGCATTCCAACAATAAGACCGAGCCAGGGTGTTGCATTATCGGCTAATGGCCGGATTAGCTTGAGCGATATGTCGCCGCTGGCAAAAAGATTTGTAAAATAATCACCTCCTTGCATGAAGCAAAGTATGGTAAGCATTATCGATCCAAGTATTAATATGGCGGCCTGAATTATTTCGGCGTTAATTGCCGATGATAATCCTCCAGGTATGGTATAAGATGCAGCGATAACTGCAAATATTATGATTATCAACTGAAGATCCGCTTCGGGCATTATCAACTTTATAATAAGAGCGGCTGCATACAAGGCTCCGGCTGCATCAAGGAAGATATTTCCGATTATGCATATAGCGGAAAAGTAGTAGCGGGAGCGTTTGTCAAATCTTCTTTCAAGAAATTCCGGGATTGTAAAGATTTTGGATTTAAGGTATAACGGAAGTATGCAGATTGCAAAAAATACCATCACAGCTATACCCGTAAGATTATAGTTGAATACAGCCAACCCTGTGTGATACGCATCTCCGGATTGACCGATAAGTGTGGTGCTTGAAATGCTTGCCGCGAAAAGCGAAAGACCTACGACCCACCATGGCATAGAGCGTCCTGCCAAAAAATAAGATTGAGAATCGTCGCTTTTTCCATTTCGGAGTCCCCACCATATTATAAAAAGTAGGTATGCTCCGATTACAGTTAAATCTAATGTACTTATATGAAATTGTTCCACGATATGAAAAGATTTGGTTATTACGCTGCAAAATTAGCATCTATTTAGATTTTTGTTAAACATTTTTTGGCTTAAAGATTATACTTTTTTGAATACTGAATTTGCATCTTAATTATTTTTGTTAATTTTGTAGCATTGAAGTTTAGACAACTCTATTAATAATATTATGGTATAATAATGAAAGACTATCAAAAAGAGATAACTCCTCTTGCGGATGATGACTTATTTATTTTGTTGGATCATCCTAATGCAAAATTTGATTATCCTGTGCACTATCATTCGGATTATGAAATTAATCTTGTTCTTAATGATGAAGGCACAAGGGTGGTCGGGGATAGCGATGAAAAATTTTCAAGTCCGGATCTGGTAATGCTTGGTCCTAATATACCTCATGCTTGGAAAGGGACGAGACAAGAGGGTAATCATGTGATTACAATTCAATTTTCTGAAGAGTTGCTTAACTTTCCTATATTAAATAAGCGTATGTTTGCGTCTATTCGTCAACTATTGATAGAGTCACGAAGAGGACTTACATTCTCCAACGATACGAAGGTGCTAATTGCTGATAAGATATTAAGACTTACTCGGTTACAGGGGTTTCATACGGTGCTTGACTTCCTTTCTATACTTTACGATCTTTCTATTGCCAACAAGGAGATGCTTGTCAGTAACTATTATGACGCAAATGAAGCCTTGACAGCATTCAAGAGTAGGAGAATCACAAAAGTATGCGATTATATTGAGAAAAATTTCCAGGATTCTGTAAAACTGTCGGATGTTGCAAAACTTGTAAATATGTCGGAATCAGCATTCAGCCATTTCTTCAAAAAGAAAACAGGATGTTCTTTTATCGACTATCTTAACAGCGTGAGGATAGGTAAAGCCTCACAAATGTTGATAGATACGACTCACTCAATAAATGAGATTTGCTATTCTTGTGGATTTAATAATTTATCAAACTTTATAAGAATATTTAAAAAGTTTAAAGGACCAACTCCAAGTGAGTATCGCTCAAAGCTTCAGCAGATCCTGATAAAGTATTAGAAAAAGACTTGTTTAAAAATTAATTACTGAAGTTTCGCAAGCTGCACTTCAGTGGTTTAAAGTTTATAGTTTAAGGTTTAAGATTCACGAAAATCCACGAATCTTTTCATTATACAAAATTTAATGATTATAAACCATAAACATTAAACCATAAACCATTTAAGTGAAGCAAGTTGGAAAACTTGCGAAACTTAAATTAATTATCATTTGCCAAGAAATGCCAATACTTTTCTATTTGCATTTATCTTAGGAATCACCATTGCATAGATGATGCTTATTTTTGCATGAGAAGAATCAATCCTTTCGGGAGGGGCACATTCTCTTTGTAATCTAATAAATGGTATCTGATATTTGATGCGGTTACTTGTCAAGATTTTAGGATAATAGCCATCTATAGGCTGCGCGTACATTGATAGTTTTGCCGGACTCCTCAATTGTCTTCTCATCAAAAGCAGTGATAAGTGTAAGGTTATTACACTTCAATGGAGTTGAGGCTTTTAGCAACGCATTCAATTCACGACGATATGTCTTATCATTGCTAATGTTATAAGATACTTGTATCAACTCTATTACTGTGTTACGATGACAAACCACAAAATCCACCTCATAGCTATCGGTCAGATAGAAGTATATATCATAACCAACGCCATATCGTCTACGTAATTCAATATAAACAACCGTTTCCAATCTTAATCCGAGATTTTTTCCGGAAAAAGCATCCTTACGGGCATTCATAAGAGCTACATCAACAACATAGCATTTTGCATTTCTTACACGCTCACTACTTTTTGTGGAAAACTTCCGGACACGCATCATCAGGTAAGCTTGAAACATATAGCTTAAATAGTTTTCAACAGTATGATCAGTTTTTATATTAAACAACTGCTGAAGTTTGGTCAATACTATTCCACAAGGAGCGTTGTTCAACATGTGATTTGTCAAAGTGGTAAAGGCATCTCTATACTTGATTTTGAAACGTTGAACTATATCTCGTTCTATAATGTTTGATACCAGTGTGTCGATATATGGTTCCGGTGTCTCTTCGCCATTTGCAATCTCTGGAAATCCTCCAATCTGAAGATAATTCTCAAAGGCCGTCCTTAAAAAAGCATCCCCTTTTGTGGTGAAATCAATGGTAGATACTTCTTGGACTTCACAAAATTCCCCAAACGAGAAAGGATACAGTTCAATTTCATTATATCTGCCAGTAAGATGTGTTGATAACTCGCTGCTCAATAGTTTGGCATTGCTTCCAGTAATTATTATTTTCAATCCTTGCCTTAACAGCCGATTGACAAACAGATGCCATCCATCAATATTCTGAGCCTCATCGATAAATAAGTGAGTAAAATCTCCATATATCTGGTAAAGAGCACGAAGTACTTCATTAAGACTATCGGCTCCAAGTTTTCCAAGTCGCTCATCATCAAAATTTACGTATGCAAAGTTTACGTTTGCAGCCGTAAGAGCCTGATAGCATAAAGTAGATTTTCCGCAACGCCTTACTCCAATTACAACTTGGGCTTTTTTGCTGTTGAGATTAATTTCTTTCTCCTCTTTCCTTTTGCAAAAATGCATGGAGGCATAATGCGAGAGTTCTTGTTTCTGATCGCGTAATAATTCTAAGAGTGTATTGTTATCCATCTTATCAAAGAATATAAATTTTGGGATACAAAGATATGATATTTTTTATTAATAATCAAGTAAATAATAATGAAAACTGCGATAAATAGGCATTTTTGGAGGTGTTAGACTGCGATAAATAGGCATTTTTGGAGGTGTCAGACTGCGATAACTCGGTTTGGAATGTGCTAATTTTGATATTTCAGGAATAATTTAAATCTTTGTAAGTATCATTATATGGAATATTATATATGAAATAACGCTATAAAGTTCATTAAGATGATATTTATAGATAAGTCATTGGCAACGCCTTGAACCTTAATGAAAATTGTTGACAGTTAACATGTAGCCGAATCCTCGTTGGTTGATTATGGAGATTGTCGTGTCGTGGCGCAGGATACGGCGGAGTTTATGGATGTAGCCGTGTAGGGAGTTGCGGTTGCTTAGTTCATCTCGTCCCCATACGGCTATCATAAGTTCAGAGGCATCGACTGTTTTTCCGATATTTGAGGCAAATTTATCCAATATACGTGTCTCAATATTAGAGAGTGCGGTCTCTTTGCCGTGGAATATAAGTAGCTGACCGGATTTGCTGAATCGGTATTGACCGATTTGGTAAATCACATCCTCTGCAACGATATCCTTGACCTTATTGCGCAGCAATGCTTTGATTCTTACCAGTAGCTCACGTAATTCAAATGGCTTTTTCAAATAGTCGTTTGCCCCACTTTCAAAACCTTCCTCCACATCATCAATAGTGCTTTTTGCTGTCAGAAATATTATGGGTACATTTGCTGATAGCCGCCTTATTTCCCGAGCCATAGCAAACCCGTCAAGTCCGGGCATCATGACATCGGCAACAATGAGATCAGCTCCCTCAGCCTTGTATTTAGCCAGACCGTCAATACCATTGAAGACAGAAATGACATCATAGCCCTGTTGCCGCAAAATATCACAGACAATCAGCGACAAATCTCGCTCATCTTCAACAAAAAGAATCTTATTCATGATTACAAAATTTTATTGTGAATGTGGATCCCAGTCCTTCCTGACTCTTTACAGAAATATCCCATCCCATCTTGTCAAGGATATGTCTTACATAATATAATCCTATTCCGTAGCCTCGGATATCTTGACGGTTGCCATGAGGTACGCGGTAAAATTTATCGAAGATGAAAGGTAGATTTTTTGATGGAATACCTATGCCATTGTCTGTAATTCCAATGCTTTCTGTATCAATGGATATTCGGATTGAGACAGATTCACCGGAATATTTTATCGCGTTATCGATAAGATTATTAATCACATTGGTCAGATGATACTTGTCGGCAGTCACTTCAATATCATCTGTCGTATCAATTTCAATGTCAATATCTTTCTCACCTCTCATTCGTTGCGCCTCAGCTATATCTCCAATGAGTTCCGGCAACTTGATTTTCTCCGGTTTCAGAGTCATTGTTTTTCTCCGCTCCATACTCATGGCAAGTATATTCTCCACAAGTTCTCCAAGACGTTTGAGTTGCTTCAAGGCTATGGAGAGGTATGCAGTTCTCTTGTCAGGATCGTTTGTTATATCGTAATTTAGCAATGCATCATTAGCCGAATAGGCTATGGCAATGGGGGTCTTCAATTCATGAGTCATGTTACTTACAAAATCATCCTTCATTTCTTCTATGGTACGCAATTTGGAAACAGTATGGAACAGATATAGGAAGGCAGCGGCAAAAGCTACCATCAGAAGAAAAACGGTGATGATGACACCCAGCATCTGCGACAGTATGTGACGGGTGAGAGGCGTCATGTAAGCTTTGTAATATATTCCATCGTTGGGATTGATGTTTATACGGAATGAATCCAATCCTGACTCCCCTTTAAAATTTTCATTACGGTAGATGACGGAATCGTTGCGGTTGACGACCTCCACGCATAAGAAATCAGGATAGATGAATCTATTGGCAAGCTGATTGCTCAATACGCTGTCCATCACTTCCATATCGTAAGGTATATATTTATCCATTATAACATGGAACTGTCTGCTCATTGCGTCTACCATCTGATTTGAGTAGGTCCTGTTTTCCGATAGCATAGCTACCTCTTCCACGACACTTCCGTCAACCTCGGTCCTTACGGATATAAGTTGTCCGTTGTCATCTCTATAGGTAGTTGCCTCAGCTTTTTTAGGTGGTGTATGAGTGGTAGAGTCTTCTTGCATCTGTACATTTGACGTCAATCCTTGTGCTCTCCCTGCGCGAAACATAAGGTCGTCAATATCAGCGTCTGCCATTGCGGTCATGACCTCACGCTCAACATCTTTTCTGATAGAACCATATAATTTTACAAGATAAAATAGATTGCAGCCGAAAATGACTGCAATGGCAGATATGAATATTATGGAATTTATTCTGAATTTTGTCATACACAAATTTATATAAGTAACCAACCATATTAAAACGATACTAAAATAACCATCTTTTGAGGAACTATGAAATCCCTCATCAGTCATAATGGAACCCCATTACTCCATCTTCGGGCTTCCATATTTCCTTCAAAATATTAGCCATTTTATTGTATAGTTTTAATATGGCTGGTTACTTAGATACAAAATTACATATTATATTTCGTATTGCTATCCGGGATAATACAGATTTAAGACTAAATAAGGGAAGACTTAAGATTAAATAAGGCTGTGGATAAGAATTTAAGCGTAATACAGTTATAATTTTGCGCAATAATAATAAAATCAACGATTATGAAGCGCATATCAATCATTCTAACTCTCTTGTCTGCGTCTACCTATATGAGGGCTCAACAGGAGATTCCCGACAGTATCGGTAGTCAGAATCTGCAGGAGATAGTAGTGAAAGGGGAAAGACCTCAAATCAAAGGAGAGGATGGCATTATGGTAGTTGACTTACCGACTATCGTCAAGGATAAACCTGTGACTAATATATTGGAAGCATTAGGTTATCTTCCTGGAGTTGTCAGTAATGGCGGAGAGATAGGTTTGAGCGGGGCATCCTCCGTCTCTATTATCATTAATGGGGAACCTACTACGATGCCATTACAGAATCTATATCAACTCCTTTATTCCACTCCTGTTGAAAGATTGAAGAATGTAGAAATCATGTACTCTGCCCCTGCCAAGTATCACGTCAACGGTGCTGTGATCAATATTGTCATGAGAACTCCAAGACCTTTGGATGGTCTTATGGGTCAGGCAACGCTTGGATATAATCAGGCTAACTACGCATCCTATTCGGGGGGATTGAATGCTGCATACGCTGTCAAGGACTGGACATTCGATATGAATTGGTCGCTCGTCCGAAAGCAATCCTACAATCGGCAAGAAACATATTCCAATCACCGTCTTGATGGCACTCTCCATAATATTGAGGACGATATGAGTCAGATAGGTAAAGCATGGACAAATCTCGTATATGCCGCCGCAGCATATAAGAAACTTAAATTCTCCTATAATGGACAAATTACATCGGGAATCCGCAACATGAGTCTTGCTGCCGGAACATTCGGAGATTTCAAGAATATATATGAAGGTTTGTCGCCTACAAGCTATCATAATATAGCTCTGCGATATGAAACTCCATTCGGACTTACTATCGGTGGAGACTACACCCATTATTATGAAAACAGATGTCAGAATCTTTTCCGGGGAGATGTGGAGCAAATTAATTCAGAAAATTATCAGAACATAACTCGCTGGCACGCATATCTGGATCAGGAACATTCCATAGGAGTATGGACATTAGGATATGGTGTGGATTATCAGCATTCGGATGATAAAAGCCGTCAAACATACATCTTCCCTCAGCAACGCGGATTTGACAACACCTTGCGTGAGGATGTGGCAAGTGCTTATATCGGAGGTCAGGCTTCATTTGCATGTGGACTGTCATTCAATGCCTCCCTAAAGGCGGAATATTTCCACAACGATTACCGGCACAACTGGAATATGATCCCGCAGCTTGGCGCAACTTATTACGAGACTCCAAAGAGTATATTTCAACTTAATGTCAGCACACAACGTGTGTATCCTTCATATTGGGAACTACATGGAGGGACATCCTACATCAACGACTATTCGGTGATTCTTGGTAATCCCACGCTTCAGCCATATATGAACTATTCCGGACAGTTGAGTTATATATTCCGTCAGAAATATGCCGCCACGTTATACGCACTCTATGCCGATGACTATTTCGTGCAACTTCCATATCAATCCACCTCCGATCTTCATCTGATATTTCAGACTCTGAATCTGGATTATTCACGTACTGTCGGGTTGCAACTTCATTTACCTTTTGATGTTAAAAACGTTTGGAATGTAACGGCCACGTTAAATGTCTACCATGCCCGTCAGAAGTCAGTAAAATTCCATGATCTTAGTTTTGATAATAAGCGTTGGGGCATCTATGCCGGATGGGATAATACAATCCGCTTTACTCCGACATCTCCGGTATCATTATCAGTGTCTGCCTCTTATATGGCAGGCATGATACAAGGCGGCGGATGTATGGATCCTCTGTGGAAGATTGATGCCGGTATTAAGTGGCAATTCGGCAAGAAACGCTGTTGCGAAATTGATCTGAAAGCCACAGATATCTTCAATATATGCAATCCGACATTTAAAATAGACTTTTCAGGACAAGATTATTGTATGAAGTCGCATGATATGAACCACAATATCAAGTGTACTTTCGTCTGGCGTTTCAATGGCTTCAAGCCTAAGAATGAGGTAAATATTGACACTTCAAGATTTGGAGCCGGACAATAATTTAGGATTAATTTAAAGTGAACCGCTGTCGGAGAATCAGCCACTCCGGTGGCGGTGTCCGTTAGTGTTTTGCCTACGCCATAAAACTGCGATAAATCGGCATTTTGGGTGGTATCAGACTGCGCTAAATCTCAATTTTAACGAACCACTGAGAGCGCGGAGAACGCAGAGATTTTTTATTTAAATACTCTGTGCTCTCCGTGTGCTTTGTGGTGCAATAAATAGGTATTTAGATTATGTTTTGAGACTTAAATCTTCTTTTGGGGATATGTTAATTTTGATATTTCGGGAATTATGTCTATCTTTGTAAGTATCATTATATGGAATGTTATACATGAAATAACGCTATAAAGTTCATTAGAATGATATTTACTGATAAGTCATTGGCGACGCCCGACGTTGTGCGGATTCTTGGAGAGCGATTTCGTGATTACAGGATGAGATTAAGGCTGACACGCAAGGAGGTTTCTGTGGCAGCCTCAATCGGTATGACCACACTTTATAAGTTTGAGACCGGCAATATGACCGACATCTCATTCCGCACGTTGTTCCGTCTTTTGAGGGTGATCGGTCTTGGCGAGAATTGGAAACAGTTGTTGCCGGAATTGCCGGAGTCGCCGGAGTCGCCCTATCTATATGATGACAACGACAAGAAGATGCAACGCGTAAGACATTCAAAGAAATGAAATATCTGAAAGTAAAATGAACAACGCCGTCGGAGGGGTGATTCTCCGGCGGCATTGTTTGTTAGAGATTTGTCGGGGGCTTTGGTTGGGGGGTAGAATCAGTTGTTGACGAGCTGGACCACGATGAGGCGGTCGCCGTCGTTCTTGCCGAGGAGTATCTTTTTACCCTCTGTCAGCTCTACGGCTTGTCCGATCTCAATCTTCTTGTCGGTGTCCTTATCCCATAGGTTGGGGAGACGTCGGTTAATGAGTATCCATTTGCCATTGTGGAAGTGGAAGTCACCCACGGGACGCTTCTCTTCGGCGGTCAGTTTCTCATTCGGGAAAATGAATCTGTTGACGTGCCACATATATAATGACTGGTGATGATACACCATAAGCCGATAATTCTCCGGTTTAAACACACCCGGTTTCGGAGAATAATACAGGTTGAGCACCGGTAGCTGTCCGTGATACTCCGTTCCGCAGAAGGGACACCGGGGTTTCGTGGTATTGTCGAATACAAACCATTTTGCCTCGCAGTTGGGATTCTGGCATGGCTGCATGAGGTCGGTGGTCTTCACAAGGGCGGTCAGCCATTCGTCAGCAGTGGGACGCAGAGCCGGGTTATGAAGCCCGTCGATAAACGCCTTATTGAAAAGTTGCTTCAGATATGGTCCGCAGATAGAGTAGGGGAGTTTCTCCACATCCCCCTGTGGCAGTTCCGACGGAGCCATGTTGGCGATCTTCGGACGGTTGCTCGTATCGTATGGGTGCTCGATAAATAGAGCCTTGCTTCCCATGGAAAGCTCCTCATCCTTGGCAGGATCAAGGTCGTTGACCTTTCCCCCTCGTAATGGATGACGATAAAGCAGATACATGTATATCATCACGGCAAGGGCATGTCTGTCGGTCTGTATGCTCGGCAACTTCTTATTCGGATCGCCAATTTTCAGGGATCTTGTCGCAAGCACCTCCGGAGCTATGAAGTCGGGCGTACCCACCACGTCCGGCGGATATTTCCCCGGCACCACAAGTCCGTCGCAGTCAATCACGCAGGCGGTGCCGGTCTTCGGGTCTACAAGCACATTGTTGTAGGAGAGGTCGGAGTGAGCGAGACCGGCGGCATGCAGACGTTTCACGGCACGCGCTATCTGTATCAGCATGTGGAAATGCGTCAGCCAAGTCCCCTTAAACTCATGCTCCACGAAACGGTTGCGCAGCTTCGCTGATGCGAACCATTTACCGATTTTCTCCTTACCTTTGAATTTCCCCCCTTCAAAGAAGAAATGCTTCTGATAGGCGGGAACTACCACACCGAGTTTCCCTTCCCATTCCACCAGCTTCGTAGGCCAGCAGAAGAGTTTATCCCAATAGTCGCCGCCCGGCTGATTGAAAATCTTGTCGCGGTATATGCCGGTGATATTATGCAGGCGGTCCTTGGCATTCGCATCCTGCGGGGTGCGGAAAAAACCTACCACATAACTCTTGTCGGGGCTGAAATATACATCTTTCATAGCACCTGAGCCGATTACCTCATCGACAAATTGCACTGTCGAACCGTCGGTGGCCTTAAGGGTAATAGTATTTGCCATAAGTCAGTTGTCAGTATAATATTGCGATGGTTCTGTCGTCATGTTCACCCGGTTTCCAGAAATCGAGCCATTTGAGCAGACCCTCCTTCACGTTCTCATTGTCGTCTGATAGATCCACTCCCGGTATATCATCCTCCGGGAAACCGTTGGATAGCTTATCCCAAAGGTCGTCCCATCTGTCGATATTATTCAGGTTGGCTTCGGTGCCAAACATCGGGTCACTCACGCCGTCGGTCATGAGCATAAGGGCGGTGAAGTCTGGCACGATGCCGAATCTTAGCCGCTGATATAGCGATCTGGCGTCGCGGAATATCTCAGGCATGGTCAGGAATCTTGTCTGACCGGAAAATTCCCCCTCATCAGGCACCCCGAGAAGCCTTGCCGTGTGTTTCTCACGATTGTAGATGCACATCGCGCCATCGCCTACCCAGAATGAGGCTACAAACCATCCGAAATCCAATTTCTTGCAGATTGCAAGCAGAAGGGTAGTGGCGAAATCCTTCGGTTTAGTCCCCTCTACGTTATCCGAGAGTGCATTTATCGCCTTATGAGCCATGAATGCTGCGTTACCTACGATAGAATATACAGCATCCCCCAAGATCTTGCGGGCAGTCTCTTCATCGTTAGCATTCCTGTAGTTATTGATTTTCTCTTCAAAAGCTGACGCATCCGCAAGTTTTGTCTTGCAGAAATCGACAACTGTATTGCATGCCACTTCCGAACCTTTTCGTGAGAAACGGGCTGAGCCTGCGCCGTCAGCCACTGCAATGATATACCAATCGTTGTCGTCGGAATGAAACAGACGGAAATGATCATCGCGAGCCTTTCCCTCCTGCGCATGGCTGCGTCCGCGCTTGCTTGCCGCCACCATATCCTTTCTTGGTGACCCGTCGGGACCTGCCTTTATGATAATCTGTTCAGCCTCGCAATCCTCCTTAAAGAATTGAATATCGGTTGGAGTGGGTATATCCTTCCAAAGATCACGCGGATTGGGATTCACAGCAAACGGAATCTTGCGCTCAAGCAGCGGTTCCCCTTCAAGCCAACCGTGATATTTATATCTCAGGGTGAAGTGGAAATCACCTGTGACTTGTGGAGTGCCGGCAATTTTGAATACGCCGTCAGAGTCATGTAGCACAATGAGTCCTAACTCATCCGGACCCTCTATACTGAAGTCGAAGGCATCCTCTGTCGGAAGCGTTATTACCGGAGAGGAATAATGCTTCCCTTTTGTGGCATTAGGAATCACGATAGGGTGGCTGTCTATCCGGTTCTTGACTATTATTTTCTTATCCATACGATCTTTCTGATAATTATTCCATGCTTCAGTCGTCATCCATCGGATGAAATCCTTAGTCTCAGGAGTGGAGGCGGAAATCCCGTTCTCCGACAACATCGACTTTAAAAGCCTGCATGAATCAATATTGTTTCCCGAATTGTAACCGCGTCGGAAATCGCGTTTTCTACGGTAATTATTCATTAGAGTAGTCCATTGTAATTATCCCGGTGTTAACCTTTTTAATTAACCTTGGGTACGTTTTACATCGATACCACCTTCGCCTACAGTGACCAGTTCGCCCTGCATACCGCACCATGGGCAATGGTCGTTGGCATTCTCTCCGGCACAGAATATATTGCCGCATTCACATACCACGAACCCATATTGATTGCCGCAGCATGGGCAGGTAGGACGTCCGTAGAGAAGATTGGTGTTGATATTCTTGCCAAGAGCCTTACCGTCGGAAAGCTGCGCGTATTTCGCCTCATCGATGGGATACGTGCCGACGAGACGGAATCCCTGCTGAATGAAATCCTCAATATCCTCCGGATTGCCAAACCGTCGGGCAAATTTGACCAGATACGGCTTACCGGTAGTCTGGCATTTCCCCATCATTACCGCGAAATTCTCATCTACTTTGCCCCCGGTGCCAGGTTCTACCTTCGTAAGATTTATGCCTGATGTGGATGGGAGCTTAAGACCATCGTCACCGGTCTCCTCCACAGCCACGCTCGACGTCCTTATGGAAGCCGTTATCCATTTGAAGAATTGCCGGAATGATTCCTTGTCGGTCTGTTTCAGCAATAGGATATTATTGGATAGCTGACCGAGGATAAGGGTATTGACATTATCGCCTATGGAAATGCACACCATATTGCAGTGCGTCCTGTACTTATCATTCCATCGTTTGAAAGTCCGGTGATAATCATCGGTCGGGTTGCCATCGGTAAACAGGAAGATTATCGGTTTCCAGTCGCCTTTCACCTCCAGAGTGGTCTTCTGAATGTCGTGGTCGATGGAATCCATCAGATAATCCATTGCGACGCCGAGCGACGTGCCTCCACCGACAGGAAATACCGGAGGATAGAATTTATATAATTCAGTCAGGGGGGAGAGCGTGATAGCTTTCCCGGCGAAAGCTATTATTGACACGTAGACAGTCTCAAGGGCGTATGGATCCATGCGCAATTCCTGGATAATGGTGTGCATGCCATTCTGTACCTCTTCAATCGGTTGCCCTACCATCGACTCAGAGACGTCGATAAGGAAATAGACAGGGAGTCTTCGCATTTTGGTATTATTATAAGAGTGGTTTACAAGCATTCTTTGACAGTCATGACGCACTATGGGTGCGTCCGCGTTTAGGAATTTATGTGGGGAATAATCTTTCCGGGACTCAGATATACCTTCCCGGGTCCGGAAATTCTGAGCATGCTCAACCCCTCCCCACCGAATACGTTCTTCAATGACCAGGCGGAAGAGAGCTGATGCTCCTGAATGCCCTGCATTGCGATGATATGATCTTCGTCTACCTCAATCATCTCGCCATATCCCAACTCTTTCATTATGGGTTGCCCCTTGCAGTCGAGGAATACGGTGGAGGTGCCGGATATTTTCTGAAGGAATACCCCCATGCCGCCCATTATGCCGGCGATTGAGATTTGAGTGGAGACATTCACCATATTGTTGGATGCTACGTAGACCCCTTTATTGCATATCAGGGTCTCATTCTGAATCTTCACGGGAGTTAATCCGAACGACCCTCCTAAAACGAGCCGTCTGTTCCTGTTTGAACGGTTGATATAGTGAACGAGGAAAAAGGATTCACCGGATAATTTTGCACCTATCAGATTGCCTATCGCACCGAGTGCGCCGGTGCCGTTGCCACCGTTCATTACGGTCTCCTTCTCGATGCCTTGCTCCAGATATATCAATGCCCCTTTCTGTGCGAAGAAATCCTCGCCGGGCATTAGTTCCACTTCAATATGTTGGATAAAGTTGCCAACTAATTTCACGTTCATAGTTCAAATGTTTAAAATAGATGAGTTGGGTGGGCAGATAAAGTCAGATCACAACATTTATTTCGTCCGGCGGTGGAGGTAATGCCACATCATCAGTGGCACCGATAGACTTTCCACCCTCCTCGATTATGCCGCTTACCCATTTGAAGAACTTCATGAAGGCGGTGCTGTCCATCGAATCGATCTGGAATACTTTGTCGGTGAGCATCAGAAGCTCATCGGTCTTGGCTTTCGGACCGGCGGCGAGTGCGACGATATTCGTGAAGTGATGACTTTTCACTTTCGGGATAGCCTCCTTATACACCTGAAGATCGGAAGGTTTTCCGTCGGTCATAAGGAACAGTATAGGCATCCAGTCACCTTTCTGATCGGGAGTGCCTTTCCTCACTTCCTGATCAACCTTCTCGCAAAGCATCTCAAGGGCGGCACCGGTGAACGTCGGACCGCTTTCCGGAACATTTATTTCCGGCATCTGTATCTGATCGATTGGAGTGAGAGGTAGAACCTGCTTCACTTCCCTGTCAAACGTGATAATGCTGATGCTTACCGTGTCGAGTGCGTAAGGATCAGTACGCAGAGTTGACAGCATAGCCTCGATGCCGACCTTTACAGATTCAATCGGCTCACCCCTCATTGACCCGGAGGTGTCGATAAGCAGATATACTGGTAGTCTTCTTGACATAAACTGATTGCGTTATCTTATTGTGTATATTTATAGACGACTCCGGCAGGAAAACCCGTGCCGGAGTCGAGTAAGTATGATTTCACACGACAATGTTGACTTCCGGAGGGGGCGGCGGGAGCTCGCTGAGCGATCCCATCTCTTTCCCGGTCTCCTCCACCTTCATGGATCCGGCACTGACAGATGCTGATACCCATTTGAAGAATGATTGGATTTTTGCAGAATCGGCGTTTTCGATGGCTATAACGTTTTCTGTGATCTGTTTCAGCACACTTGTATCGACACCCTTTCCTACTGCACAAGCCACCACAACTCCGAACTTGCGTTTCCTAAATTCCTCAAGTCCCTTCTGAATGTTGTCGGTAGGCATACCGTCGGTCATTATGAACACGAGTGGTTTCCAGTCGCCTTTCATCTCAGAAGTGGTCTTAGTCACCTCCTGATCCACTTTCGTGGCAAGGAGGGAGAGAGCCTCGCCAAGAGCTGTGCAACCGCTTGCTTCCAGGTTAGGAGCCTGGAAATTGGCAAGCTCGGTGAGAGGCGTCACCTGTTGAGCGGTGCTGTTGAATGTGATGATGCTCAGATATGCAGTTTCCAGGGCATACGGGTCGGAACGCAGTGTGCTGACAAGCACCTGCACGCCGTTTTTGACAGCCTCGATAGGCTCGCCATACATTGAGCCGGAAGTGTCGAGCAACAGATATACCGGTAGTCTTCTCATATTGTCATTTGTAGTTTGTGGCAATTCTTTTGATAGTCTCGCAAAGGTTGGCATCAGCGTATGCATCTCCGATGGCGGAGAATTTCCATTCGCCGTTGCGACGGTACAGTTTACCCATTATGAGGGCGGTCTTTCCGCTGTATTGCGGTTCGGCAGCCACGTCATATTGCGCGAATACCTCTTTCACACGCTGGGGAGTGCCTTCATACATCCTGATGGATGCGTATGGAATCTGAGAGAAATCCTCCTTGCCGCAGTTGTTGAGGAAGAAGAAGATCTGCGACACGTTGGGGGATACGCGGGTGAGGTCTACAGTTATTATTTCGTTGTCGAGACCGTCATTGCCGTTCTGGTCACCCTTCAGATCGTCGCCCGAATGATGCAGGGCGAAATCGTTGGAGTCGATTTTACCGGGAGGCATGCCGTAGCGGGCGAGAAACTCACGTTTGTAAAGCGGAGAGTAGATATGATCGCAAAGATTGCCGTTGGCGTCAAGCATAACGCAGCTGAGATCCAAGTCAACGTCCTGCACGTTTTTACCGAATCCGAGGAATCCCCCCTTTTCGATTGCGCCCCAGTTGCAACCCACACAGAATTGGGTAAGTTTCGAACCATTATTCTTCTCAAGGTTGATTCTCTGACCTTTTTCTAATCGTATAGCCATATCCTCTACATGTTTTTAGTTATACTTATCAAGGAATGCCGCCAATCCTTGCTTATATCCGATGCCCATAGCCTCGAATTTCCATTGCCCGTTGCGTTTGTACAGGCGACCGAACTCCACGGCAGTCTCTACGCTGAAATCCTCTTCCAGTTCATATTTAGCAATCTCCTCGTGAGTGTCGGTGTTATAGATGCGGATGAAAGAGTTGCGCACCTGACCGAAATTCTGTCGGCGCTCATCAGCTTTGTGGATTGTCACCACGAAGCAGATCTCAGTGGCACGCGGATCGATCTTGCTCAGGTCGATGTGTATGCTTTCGTCGTCGCCTTCCCCTTCGCCGGTAAGGTTGTCGCCGGTGTGTTCCACAGCTTCATCAGGCGATTTCAGATTGTTGTAGAATACGAAATACTCATCGGAAAGAATCTTCTTATTCTCACCAAGAATGAAAGCCGACGCATCAAGGTCGAAATCAGAGCCCGTATCAGAGCTATTGGTATCCCATCCCAGTCCGATTGTAAATTTCGGGAGGTCGATGGTCACTCTTTGTCCTTTTTCTAAATTAATCATGATCTTAAATATTGGTTTTGTTTTATGTTGCAAATTTAAATATAGAAAGAGAGTGGTTGTTATTTTCTGCAACATTATAATTATTCTGCTTTCGGAATATGTCTTGCAGATTGCAATGTTACAACATTAACGCCGTAATGTGTCAGCATCTGTCATTCTCCAACCTCAAGACATCCGTCGGTTATAACGGAAAAAATGGTGATAGGGTTGAGTGTCCGTTATCTTACGTACTTGTCGACGAGAGCCTGTAGGCCGCCTTTGCAACCGTAGCCCATAGCCTCGAATTTCCATCCGCCGTTGCGTTTGTATAGGCGACCGAACTCCACGGCAGTCTCAGTGGAGAAGTCTTCGTCAAGCTCGTATTTTGCTATCTCCTCATTTGTGATGGCATTGTATATGCGGATGAAGGAATTGTGCACCTGTCCGAAATTCTGACGACGTTGCACAGCCTCATGTATCGTGACTGTGAACAGGATCTCCTGTATGCGCGGGTCAACTTTATCAAGGTCTACGGATATGGTCTCGTCGTCACCATCGCTGTTGCCGCCTGTGAGGTCGTCGCCAGAGGATTCCACCGCACCGTCGGGCGAAACAAGATTGTTGTAGAATACGAAGAATTCATCTTCCGGCAGTTTGTGGTCGGCATCAAGCATGAAAGCTGATGCGTCAAGATCAAAGTCATAACCGGTGCTTTGGTTGGGATCCCATCCCAGACCTACGCCTACTTTCTGCAGACCGATTTCAATGCGTTGTCCCTTCTGAAGGTTAATAGCCATAAGTTTTTCAATTAAATTGTTTTTAAATAAGATTCCGAGTTCTTGTTGGTATGATAAGCGACATGAGGGAATCTGAATATACATAATGAAGCCCTTGCAACTTCATTGATTACAAAGTTACACAACTTTTCCGATTTTACAAAAAAATACATCATGCACATCATGGTTCTGACATCATGCACATTATGGATATTACATCAAGCACATCAAGTTATGACATTATGCACAAAATAATTTGATGTGCATGATGTTATTTCATGATGTGCTTGATGTGTGCATGATGTATTTACTTCTGTATTGCTTTGGCTGTCCATCCCATTACAATCATAAATAGTAGATACCATGAGAATGAGATCTGTGTGAAGAATGACACTTCCAGCAATTCAAAAAGAGGATATGACAAAGGTGCTGCAATACCTAAGATAATCAATACCCAATACAATATGTTCTTTCCTGTTTCAGTCATATTAATTATAAGGTAAAATGTGAATATTAATGAATTTATCTTTTTTCGCGGAATGGATTATAACTCCATTTTTTTTGCGATAATTAACTATAATCTTGAGGTTTTGTTAAACAAAATAATCGTATTGATTGCAAAATTATATAAATTTGTCGTTTTATGCAAAAAATACATCACGCACATCATGCTAATACATTATGCACATAAATTATTTTGTGCATGATGTCATAATCATGATGTGCATAATGTATTAGCATGATGTTATCCCATGATGTGCATGATTTGTGCATGATGTTATTTCATGATGTGCATGATGTATAAAAAAGACGGGGAGTGTCGTCAATATGACACTCTCCGTCTCATTTTAGAGGATTGTTAGTCGGTTTCTACGATTGCTTATCGTTTGATGAAACGATGCGATTCGTTCTTGCCACTGCTTGTCACGGTGAGGATGTGGACTCCTGTGGCGTTTTCACCGATGTTGATGCTGTAGGCGTTTCCGCTTGTCACGTCAATGTCGGAGTTATATACGCACTTGCCTGCGGCATCGAAGATCTGGATCAGGAACTTGCCGGAAGCAAGAGCCTTGAATCCGAGAGTCTCGTCGAATGCAGAGGAATCAAGCGTGATAAGACCGTTGCCGGATGTCGTGATCTCATCAATGCCGGAAGCATCGGTCATAGTCACCACTACCGGAACAGAAGAGGAGAGACCCTCGCCATCTGTTGCGATGATCTGACCCTTGGCAGTGCCGAGAGCACGACCCTGGAACACTACGCCTGTCGATGTGGTGAACGCATCCACGAATGAGTTGGCGGGGAAGTCCAGCTCGTATGAGAGTTCGTCGCCGTCAGGATCGGAGAAGTGCTCAGCGAATGTAACCACTTCCGAGAGATCACCCACCTTTATAGTGAGATTAATCTCATTAGAGGCTTCTGGAGCACGGTTCACGTCTTCCACTTCGTATGTCACAGCGGCTGTGGCTACATGACCGAGAGCATCAGCAGCAGCTATATTAAAGAGATATGAGCCCTCCTGACCGAATTCCGGTTTTAGAGCCACGTTGACAGTGAATGGCATTGTCGCACCATTTACGGAGATTGTGCCGTTATCATCTTTTGTGGCAGAGACGTTGGTGTCTCCCTCTGCCGGAACCACTCCATCTATTGATGCGATACCTGCGGCATCGTTGAGAGAGATGGTAACGTCATCGCCATCCTCATCAGCTACGGTGATTGCCACGATTGTGGTCTGTCCCTCCTTGGCATATACCTTTGAGGATGGTGCGCTGATTACCGGTGCACCGTTCTTGTCGAGATATATCGGGTAGTTAACCACTGGCTGGTTGGGGTCATTGCTCTTAATCACGATGACAGCCTTGTTGTTCTTCTCAAGGCGTGCAGCGGCAGCATTCACCTTCACCTGTATCTCCTTACCTTCAGAGATGCCGATCTCGCCCTCTGTCTCTTCGTTCAGCAGGCTGATCCACGGTTCGCCCGGAGTTGTCTCAAGGCAAGAGAGGATATAGCCAAGCGAGCCATATTGAGACTCAAACAACTGGGCGACGTCAAACCAACCGCTGTTTTCAGTCCAGCCGAGATAACGTCCTTCAGTGACGGGTTCTTCCTTGACGCAGAGATAGGTGGGATACAGTATGCCTTCTGGATACGTAACAACCACACAGAACTCCTCTTCAGGATTCATGTAAACCGGACGTTCAAGCGGTACGAGATAGAATCTGCCCTGACTCATTCCGGTCTCAGGATTAATCTGAGAATCGATGAATAGGGAGCCACGTCCGATTACTTCACCGTTATCCTCCGGATTAGAGCCGGAAATCAGTTCAAATTTGATGTTGACATTCTCTGCCTCCTCAATGCTTACAGGGATATAGATATGCGAGATATTGATACCCTCTTTCGGAGCCTTGAAAGCCACGGCAGCCTTGTAAACATCGAATGCAGTGTTTGCCCCGTAGTTGTAGGATGCAGTGTTTCCGGGCATAGCCTCATAATAAAGAGCCGAGTTGAAATCGAAGTCAGAGGGGAGGTCATACGGATTGACGTTGCTGTTGTCGGCAGCCTTTATCTTGGCGAGCATACCCTCTGCAAGATCGAAGGGTGCAGCCTCATTAGTTGCAACCGACTTGCGGAATGTAGCCGGGGCGATTCCACCACCGAGGTCTTCCTCCACTTCACCTACGCCCGACGGGTCAAGACGGAGTGAATATTTGAGAGTGTATTCGCCATCATTAGAGATGTTGAGAGTCTCTACGGAAGAATGGTCGTCTGCAGCGTTCGACACGCGGATCTCCTGCTTGTCGAATGTCATTGCTGGCGCGGGAGTGACAATAAACTTGACGTTTACGGTCTTCTCTACAGAGTCTGAACCATCGGTGGTGTAGGTGATGGTGACAGGTATGTCAGTCTCACCCGGAGTCATCCAATAGTCACTCTCCATCATCGGTATTGCAAATTCAACAGGTGTGCGACCTACATTCATCGGCATGAAGAAAGAGGGGTCCACCTGCTGCCAACTTATTTTGCCGGTTGGTTCGCCTGTGATGAAGTTAATCTCCGGAAGTTTGGCAAACAGCATGAATGCCGGGAACTCCGTGCCGAAGTATTCATCAAAAATCATCGGAGACTCGTATGAAACTCCGGTAACTGTAAATTCAGCGGAACCCTCATTAGCAACAGAGAAGTATGCAGCATAGCAAGCACCGAGATTCACAAGAGGATCGGAGAAGTCAGTGCTGCGGAATGCAAGCACGTTCTCTATGCTCACACCTTCCGGAATGACGGGTTTAGCCTCGCCGGTGATTGTCAGGTTGACGGGTATCTCTACAGATTCCTTGGAAGGAACGTTTGTAGTCAGAGTCAGGTTGCTTGAATATTCACCAGCCATGCGGTCGGTGTTGAGACTGATGCCGATCACGTCTTTCTCTCCCGGAGCGACAGTGTTCTTGACCACCGGAGTGAAGGCAACTGCATTGTTGAATGCGATGTAACGCTCCGGAAGACGGATGAACTGGCTTGCATCATCATTCACCACACCGGCAAGACCGAACGGCGACATGATGTTGGAGTTCTCATCAAATGCCTTGTATTGGAACTTGAAGCTGCCATCTTTTTCAAGGATAAGCTGATAGCATACTCCATAGTTCATAGAGTTGCCATATTCCATGAACGAAACTACGGCGCGGTCTTCGGTCACATAGTGATATGTGCCACCGGTCTTAGTGGTGTTCATTGAATGTAGACCCCAGTATGGCGCGATGATATTGTTGAATACGGTGCCTTCGGGGAAGTCGCCCGGAGGTTCAGGCCAGATCTTGTCATCACGACGCGGTGTGAACGATACGAAACCGGTGTTGTAGACATACATCTTGGAGTATTTCTTTCCGTAGAATGGGAATTCGAAAGGAAGATCCACCTCGATGAAGTCATGGTTCATATAATAGCGGTATGCATTCTGCTCGCCAAGACCGTTTGATACGATATCAATCCAGTCGAACGATGTCTTATTGTCGACGGAAGCCCCGTATACATAAGATACCACGGAATTCTCTTTCTCAGGCACAGACAATCTCACATTCTCTTCCGGAGAGAATGCATATTCGAGAGCCTCGTTACCGGAGTTGGAGATCTCAAGAGTCTTTGAAAGGGTGGCTCCGCTCTCTACAGTCTCTGTTATCTCGGAGAAAGAGAGGTCGGCTGCCGGACATCCGATCACGTTTCCGGCTATTCTGACGCTTGTGTCGCCGGCATCCGTAGTGATTGTCAATTTGTCGTCAAGCGCACATTCCTTTTCAGTCGGCACCTTCACGATAAGGTCAACAGATGCACCCGGCTTGATCTCAAACGGGAGAGTATTGGTGATTCCCAGAGAATTGTTGTCGAATGCAGCAGAAGTTACGGTCATCATCTTGTGTCCGGCATTCTTTATTGTCACAGGAATCATTACTTCGGAAGTGCGGAATACGTCGCCGAAATTGATGTCGGTGTTTTCAACGACAATCTCAGGCGACATACCTTTGTCACTGATGAATGCCTTAAACCTTACGGCAGATATTGCAGGTGCGGGGTCGTTTGTGACGATAGCGAGATTGTTGAATGTCTCGCCGGAATTCATGTCGTCGCTTACGCTGACAGTCGCTTTCACTTCGACAGATTCACCGGGGCTTACAAGACCGTATGCGGGTTCAAGCGAACGGACAAACTGTGCACGCGGAGACTCAAACATGACGGCTGTGCCGGAGTTGAAAAGAGTATAGCGTTTGCTATCCGGAGTCGGTTCGTTGATATCGTAACAGTCTGCCATGTCGACAGAGGTAAGTGTCATACAGTCTTCCAATTCCGGATCAGCGATGCCGCAATATAGTGTGCTGCCATTTTGGAAGAGATTGGCGGCGGTGTAATTGTCGTAGAATATCTCGATGTTGCCGTCGGGCGACATTGTGATATGGAATGATACGGGGGCGTAGTCAGTATCGTAGACGAGCGCGAGCACATCCTTGAAATTGATCACAAACTTGCCATCCTTCATGCCATATTCTACCTTTGAATCGGGCGACATCTGCAATTGACGTCCGTAGGCGAGTATCGCGCCGGTGCCTGCAAGTGCTGATGATTCTTCTGAAAGCGGGCTTCTCAGAGTCTCTTTGTTGGGAGCGAAAAGCACGCCGCCGAACGACGTGATATAGATCTTGTCGTAGCTCTTGCCATAGAACGGGAAGCTGAATCCGAGAGGTATGGCATTTGTCAGATAGGTGGCATCGTCAAACTTGGATGCTATGTCTGTCGGGTTGATAAGTTCCGGAGCCGCTTCGTATGCAAACTCGTTGAATCCCTCTAATGTAGAGCCGATGTTGTAGCCGAACTTGTGCAGTTTGGAGCCACCGTCTACAGACTCGGAGGAGAATTTCGGGAATACGTATTCCAGCGGGTACTTACCTTCATTCGAGATTTTGAACGTGAATTCTTTCGGATCGTCGCCAAGGGAGAGTGTATCAGCCTCAATTACCTGCGGAGTGACTGCAAGACGGGCAGGATCTGTGGCTACACCCTGGAGAAGGATCTTCACCTCATTGCCGTACTTGTCGGTGAAGGTGACTGTGCCACTGTGAGATCCGGCAGACTTGGGATTGAAAGTGAGATCCACCTTTGAAGTGGCACGTGCCGGGAATCCACCGTTGACTGAGTGCGGACCGGAGAAATTCTCAGAGCTTGAACTGATATTGTCCTCATATAGAGATGCACCATATTCTGAGCCTTGGAAAGAACCGTATCCTTTGTTGAACACTTCGATTGTGAGTGTCTTTGACTGTCCGGTCAGGATGCTTCCGAAGTCAACCACCTTAGGCACATCGACAGAGGGATTGTTGCCGCTCACGGATAATTGCACGGGCACTTTGGTGGTGCGGTTGCCGCTTTCGTTGGTCGTCAGGTTGAGGTTGAAGCTATAGTTACCGTTGACGATTTTACGTCCGTCGGCTTTGATTCCCACAGTCTGTGACTCACCCTTCTTGATTGTGCCTGATTCGGGCGTCAGCTCAAGCATCTCACTCCAGTCGGGATTGAGAGAGCGAGCACGTATCGCCCAGACAAATTCATTTGCGATTGACTCATAGTTGCTCCCTTTCAATGCGGAGGAGAGTTGAACCCATGTCTTACCCATGTCGTTACTCATGTAGCTATAGCCTGAAGCATCAGTTCTCTCCGTATGAGCCATTCCGAGAGGATACCCCTCTTGTCCGGCATCGAAATGAGCCACAACCCAGAATGATTCACCGGGAGCGAACCATATCTGTTCGTTGAGGGGGATGCCGTAGTTGTAGGTGAAGAACGGGTATTCCACTTCTTGCAGCAGGGATGCGCTTGAAATGCCCACGTTACCCTTATAGATCTCAATCTTGGGATTACTTCCGAAGATACCGTCAGTTGGTGCTTCAAACCAGAGGGAGGTCAGGTTGAATCCGTCGGGATATTTCTCCGGGTCAACTCTGAACCATTGCGCCATTGAGTTGGGGAGCGACTTGTCGGTCTCTCCGATCATAGCCCAAAGTAGCTCACTCCATGTCATCTCGCGCGGATAATCATCGGCAACGTATTCCGGTGCAGCGGCAACATCGCGTTGTCCGGCACTGAACGCTGATAATTTGCCATTGAAAGATGCGATCTTTCCGGGCAACGGACGTGCGGAATTGAGCTGGGCTGATACCGTGCGGTGAGATGCCTGCCATTTCAGAAGACCCTCAGCCTCATTTGAGATTGTGAACTCTCCGGAAGCTATGGGATTTGCAGCATCGGTGTTCAGAAATATCTCCTCGCCCGACACGCTGAGCTTCGGACCCTCATTCGTGGTGACGCTCTTCACCTCCGATAACTCGGATGCCTTACCCCAGCGGTTGACAGCCTGGATAGCCACATAATACGTGGTCATGTTGTCGAGGTTGCCGATTTCCGTAGTGTATGAATCTCCGGAATTGAGAAACTTCGTATCTACAACGAGACGGGACAGTTTCGAGAGGTCGTCAGAAGCTGTGAACGGCTCCTTGGAGTAGTATATTAGATGGTTGTTGACATTATTGTCTGACGACGCCGGAATAGTCCATGAGATCGTAAAATAATCCTGGTCAGCAATAAGTTCGAAATCAGCCACAGCTTCGGGTTTGCCGCTTTCATCCATCATGAGGGCTTTCCCCGCATCAATGTATCCTGAGCCATAAAGACCCTCATATTGTCTGTTGTTGCCATATCCGTAGAAATCATTCACGGAAGTGAGCAACTATGTACGGAGGGTCTCATTGAGGAATGTTGGTGATCCGTAGCGGGAAAGGACAAGAGCAGCCACGCCAGAAACGTGAGGAGTAGCCATTGAAGTACCCTCGTTGTATCCGTACTCATTCCCCGGCAGGGTGGAAAGCACGCCTTGAGCCTCACCATAGTCAAGGAGTCCGCCCGGCGCGATAATATCAGTCCATTCCCCATAATTTGAATAGCTTGCAGGGGTAAGTTCGGAGGTCATTGACGTCACAGCCACTACCTTATCGTATGCGGCAGGATAGTAGTTGCCCGTCTTGCCTTCGTTTCCGGTGGCGAATATGCAGAGACCGCCGTTCATCTTGTCGGAACGAGCCTCTGCCGTGAAATAATCGATAGCATCGAGCACAGCCTGCTCTTTATACTCCGGTGCATTCCAGCCCCATGAGCACTGGGCTATTGTGGCACCCTTCTCGGCAGCGTAGATTATTGCAGCCGCGAAGTCGCCTTCGGCAGTGCCGGAGCGAGAGTCAAATACCTGGCAGGAGATTATCCTGATGCCGGAGCCGGGAGTGCCATCGCCACCAGTCACACCGCCTACACCGATACCGTTGTTGTTGACAGCGGCTACCGTGCCAGCCACGTGTGTGCCGTGGCTGTGGGGATAAATTTTTGGCTCATTCGTACAGAAGTTCCAACCGTAGATGTCGTCAACATATCCGTTGCCGTCATCATCGACACCCTCTTTGCCGTTTAATTCGGCAGTGTTGACATACATGTTTGCGGCAAGGTCTTCGTGAGTGTAGTCCACACCACCGTCGATGATTGCCACAAGTACGTCAGGATTACCCGTAGCCGATTTCCAAGCACTGAACAGGTTGATGTCGGCACCCGCCACACTGTAGGGTATTGTGCCGAAGTTCTGATAATGCCATTGCTGGGAAAGCAACGGATCGTTGAAAGGCATTGCATCGGCACGCGTGGGAATCTTGCTCTTGTCAATCTTCCTGAAGCCTCCGTCGCCCTCTTTCAACGACATTGGCGTTATCACTTCGGAAGATTCCACACCTGCTGTGGTGGCAAACACCTTGCGAGCCTCATCCGGGGAAACAGACTCATCAAAAGTCACTACATACCAGCGGTCAAGCCCATATTTAGCCCTTTGCCGCGCAAATTTCGGCGAGTAGGGCAACATCGGGCGAATGCCGGTAGCTTTCACGTTGCGGGATGCCCGGTCAAGGGGTTGCACTCCGGTGGTCACCATGCCGTTGGTGCGCATTATAGGGGCAGTTCCCACCTGTAATGCCACTTCAGGCTGCAGTTTCACACGGATTACCCCCTTCTTTGGAGAGCAGTCTTCCGCTTTAGCTTCCTGAACCACGTTGCCTGCAAACAATGCGAGAGCAAACACGGCCCAAACGAAAAATTTCTGCATAAGCTGTTGTTATTAAATTAATAAAATATAAATAGGTTGTAGCTTTTTCGATAATTATACAGCTTCCCAATTGAAGATTATACAACTTCTTTCCCGAAAAGAATTTGTCGTGATATTATCTGAAAGAATTTCTTAAGACATATTTCGCAAATTACTTTTAAACGGTTGCTGAAAGGTTAGTATATGATGAAAATTGTTACAAAGTTACAAATTTTTATTGAAAAAATATACAAAATAACTTAAAATGAACAATACTGTTACATGATGCACATCATGCTAATACATCATGCACATATATCAAGATACATCAAGCACATCAAGTTATGACATTATGCACAAAATAATTTATGTGCATGATGTTATTTCATGATGTGCATGATGTATCATGATGTATTTATTATTAACTTTGCTTATTGAAACAGTATTTGACAACATTAATGTCAATCAGATGGCATGCGTCCTCTTCATCTGTTTCTTAAAAAAGATTCTATAAATACTTATTCATCATGATTAAAAGGATTATATTAGCTTCGGCTATGATGGCTGTCGGTATTGTGGCGATGGCACAGCAGGCACTCTGGGGAATACCGCAGTTGAAATCTCCGGAGGTCAATGCCGACAATACGGTGACGTTCCGATTGCTTGCTCCGGATGCTAAGGAGGTAAAGGTGACGGGAGACTTCCTTCCGACAGAGAAGGTACGTACAGATGTCGGTGAATTTGATATGCCCGGATCTGCCACGCTTACAAAAGGGGAGAACGGTATGTGGGAATTTACCACGACTTCGCCTCTTTCTCCGGAACTCTACGGCTATTCGTTCATAGTTGACGGTTTCAGGACGGTTGATCCGGGAAATGTGTTTGTCATACGTGACATATCGACCCTTACTAATGTCTTTCTCATAGAGGGAGATCAGGCAGATCTGTATAAAGTGGCAGACGTGCCGCATGGCACTGTCAGCAAGGTATGGTATGACAGTCCGCAACTTGGGATGAAGAGGCGTCTGACTGTCTACACACCGGCGGGATATGAGACCTCCGGCAAGCGATACCCGGTGCTATATCTCCTTCATGGTATGGGTGGGGATGAGAATGCATGGTCGGAACTCGGACGTGCCACACAGATACTTGACAATCTGATAGCTGCAGGTAAGGCAGAGCCGATGATAGTGGTTATGCCGAATGGTAATGCCGCGATGGAGGCGGCTCCCGGCGAATCATCACTCGGTTTCACGCAGCCTACTCCAAATCTTCCGAAAACGATGGATGGGTCATACGAATCCTCTTTCCCGGAGATTGTAGATTTCATAGATTCCAATTATCGTACCAAGAGGGATAAAGGTTCGCGTGCTATTGCCGGATTGAGTATGGGAGGGTATCACTCGCTTCATATCTCTAAAGAGTATCCCGACATGTATGATTACGTAGGACTTTTCTCGGCTGCAATTTTCCCGAATAAAGGTGTTAAATCACCGATATACGATGATATGGAAGGTAAATTGGCAGTTCAGTTTGCCAAGTCACCGAAATTGTATTGGATAGCGATAGGGGATAAGGATTTCCTATATGAATCAAATAAGGAGTATCGCAAGTTGCTCGACAATAAAGGTTTCAAATACGTCTATCGTGAATCGCCGGATGGTCATATATGGAAAAATTGGCGCATCTACCTGTCGGAATTTCTCCCTCAGCTTTTCAAGTGACCGAGTTCTCCGTGGTGATATTCACCGCAGAGACCGCGGAGAACACGGAGGGCTATTTCTTCATGTGGGTTTTAATTATGTGGATAATCTGTTTCCTCAAAATCATACGGATCAGTATTTGTATGTATTACATTGTTGCCAGTCATGCTTGACACCCTCTTCATGAAGTCTCCCTTTATACGAAGGGAATATATTCTACATAGATAGTCTTTCCTTGAATTTAATTTTTCCGGATATAATTTATCATAGATAAAGATTCCAACCTGAGCAAGGTTTTCAGTTCTGATGCCTGTCACTTCGAATTTGTAATGACAGTTGGCATCGTGTGCCTCAATCACAAGTCCCAGAAGACCGAATAGTTTCCATGGACCCTCTTTAATAGGAATTTCAGGTGCAAACCATGCAGTCCATTCCCTACCATGAAATGAACAATGAGCCTCAATGCAATTCATACCATTAATTTCCCGCATTTCCTCACCAATTATCCAATTCGGGCATTCAGTATTTTCAATATAATAAAAGGCTTCATCTCCTACGGCTTGATATACCATAGTTTCCTGCTTGTTTATATTCCGAAAGAGATATTCGTGTTCATGACCTAAAACCGATGAGACAGGCAGGCCTTTTGTTAATGCGTCGATTACGACTTGTATTGCGAGTTCCCTGTTATAATAGTTCAAGGAGTCATTATTCATAGTCATTTTTGGGAAAAACATTGTCCCATGATCCCCTATTCTAAGAATCATGGGGGATGTTACCATATAATCATCCCTTGTCGTGTCACGATTCACTGTTTTTGAATAACAAATCTCGATAATGGCCTTTTCTGTTGGGCGTATTATCTCCGCTTTGAGATTACTCATCACAATCGATATGAAAATTATTAAAATCGTTGGTCTCATTAGAATAGTATTATGTAATTTCATTTCGTTTTATTGTGAGGATAGTCGGTTTCTTCGAAATCATATTGTTTTGTTACCATTTCATTCTTTTGGGGGGAGTCTTTCAATTGTATGCTGTATGCGGCACGTATCATTTCTCCAATGTCTTTGCTCATTGATTTCTTTCGCATCTGCAACCCTTTTACACGGTCTTTTATCACAAGTCGGTCATAGTTGTTGATATATTCCACCAATCCCGGAGATTTCGTGTCTATACCCTTTGCCTCATATATATAGTGCCTTTTTGAATCATACGCTTTCAGGATCAACCCCGGCAGTCCATATAATTTCCATGGTCCTTCTGGAATAGGGATGTCTGTGGTGAAAAATGCGATCCATTCCCTTCCCCTAAAAAACGTATGCGCCTGATAGCATTGAAAACCCAATATGCAATCGGTTTCATCAGTCATTGACCATACCGGTTTTTCAAGATTCTCATAAATGATCCAATTAGTCAAATCGAAACGTTGGTGTACCCATGTCTGATTAAGGTCATGACGTCTGACGACCACATCCTTTTCAAGATTTGAAAGCCTTTCTATTCTGTTATTATCTCTGAACGTTTCCAATGCATAGTCTTTATTTGCACACATGATGCTGTCTTCCAGACGTCGTTCTTCGAAGTAAAATACTGCGGCTTTCGTGCCGGCTTGTAGTGTGATATAATCTTTCCTTGTTCTGTCCGCCGGCTTCAAAGTGTCAAGAACCACCAGTCGCTCATATTTGACTTTTATCAAGGCAGTGTCGAGCGTGGTAGAACAAACATTTGATTGCCCATAGACAAGGCAATTAAAAAATAGGATGATAATTCCGTAGATTAATTTTTTCATTCAGGTAACAATTAGAATATTCAATAGCAGAATATGCTGTAAATATTTCGGATTTTAGATATAGTTCAATATGTTCTTTATTATAATCTTAGATAGAAAAATTTGCAACATATTCTGCTATTAAAATAGAATCGTGAAGAATAATCGGTTATGTTTTCTAACTTTAATTATTATTACTTGTTAGATTTTAGATTTTCGGGAGTTACCACAGCATGTAAACATCCGTTCTGTTCATAAACAGTTGCCCACTCATCCCAGAATTCAGGAGTCCAATTATGCCCATTTTCATTAGCTGTGTTTTGCATTGCGGCACACCAATTTGCAGGTATAACTTTTCCTCCCATGAGATTCATCAAACTTAGAATGTCAATCTTTTTCATATTTCTGAAAAATTAAAAAATATTATACACCACTTGTATTGTACGCGGGCTGATTTCGCGTTTGCAGGTCGTTTCAATGCCTGCTTCTCGGAATATAATGATATCATTTTAGTCTTATTCGTGAGGATAGTCGGTCTCCTCAAAATCATAATTTTTAGGAGTATGTCTAACTTTTTTTATATCTAAACAGTATGCAGCCTGTATCTTTTTTGAGATATCTTCAGAAAGACATTTTCTTCGGTATTGTAGCCCTTTTCGACGGTCTTTTATCTTAATTCGATTTCGCTTCATTTGAAATTCAACTATCCCCACATTCCTTGTGAATAGTTCTGTCGCCTCATAAGAGTAATGATTTTTGGAATCCGATGCCTTTAGTATAATACCCGGCAGACCGCATAACTTCCATGGACCCTCCTTAATCGGAATTTCCGGTGTGAAAAATGCTGTCCAAATGCGCCCTCGGAAATTTGCCTTGGCCATTACACACTCATAGTTAAGAATAGTACAAACACTGTCACATATAACCCATTCCGGACGTTCGATACTCTCTACAAGTTCCCAATTGGTCAGATCATATCTTTGATGATCAATAGTGAGATTTTGCGTATAATCACGGTAGACTATGTTATTCTCTAATCCGGCAATTGAATTGTGCCACTTCCGATCTAAGAAGTATTTTATTATACTCCCTTTTTCTGCCACTATTATTTTCCACCATTCACAAAGTTTTTCTGAGTAAAAGATGCTCAGATTAGAATTAGCTTTTAAAGTGAGATCCTCTTTAACGGTGTTTCCCAGTGGGTTAATAGTATCTGTTGCCATAGTCCGACGATAGACAACCTTTATTAAAGCGGAATCATTATTCACAACATAATCATAGCAAAATCCTTCGAAACAAGAGCAACTGAAAAGAATACCTATGATTAATCGTATTACACAATGGTAAAATGATAATGACGATATATTATGATGACTTATATCTTGCATTAATTATTTTTCAAAATAAATGAATATATGAGAGTGTTAGGTAATCTCTGGGTTGGCCCAGCCTCCAGTCAAGGAGATGAGTTGAAGTTTAGAAATCTCTTTCATTCTGTTGCGTTTTAGGTTTGAAATTGAAAATTTATCGCATCATAATGCGTTGCGATTTACGTTTACAGGTTGTTTTGCAACCTGCTTTTGGAAAATATATCAGTCACTATTTATTCGTGAGAGTAGTCGGTCTCCTCGAAATCGTATTTAGGAGGGGGGATTTCCCGTTTCTTGACATTGAGTTTGGTATCACCCAACATACCGGACATCGCAACCTTGTATGATATATCCTCCTGATAGGCCTTCCATTTTCGTTGCAGAGCTTTGCGTCTGCTTGTCGTGAATGTGGGTGGTGGGGCATAGTCAAAGTATTCCACGTATCCGGTATTCTTATCACTTATTTCCTGAGCTGTGAATATATAATCCTGATTGGAGTCGTATGCCTTTAGGATAAGACCCGGAAGCCCCCATAGTTTCCACGGACCGTCAGGAAACGGTATTTCGGGAGAGAACCAAGCGTGCCACTCCCTGCCTCTGAATCTCGCCACAGCCAACATGCATTCATAACCCAGTATATTTGTGGTGGAGTCGGCAATGATGTTCCATTCAGGTTTTTCAATATCCTCATCAATATGCCACCTGCACAAGTCGAAGGCATCATGTATTCGAATTTTCCCTTCAGGATAGTTCTTGAACAGTTTTATCTGATGAAGTGCACCCTTTGTTGAATAATACTTTACACCTTCATATAGGGAATGTATATAATCATCATTGATGTATTCCATTGAATCAATCCATTTCAGTCTGGCATCATAGAATGCACTGTGATTCTTTCCGGCTTTCAATGTCAATGTATTAATCCTTACCTTGTTGTTTCTGTTAAGCGTGTCATACTCCATTCTCCTTTCATATATCACAGAAATCAGAGCCGGTTCCAACTTTATCTCAGTCGCAATCTGGGCTGAGAGAATAAACGGGGAAATGATTGACAGTAAAAATAATAATCTGTAAAACATATTGTGAAATTCTTGTGATAGTGGTGAATAAGATTAAATGGATATCAGTTCTGATTTATTCGTGTGGACGGTCAGACTTCAGATATTGCCAGCTCCTTATCCTCAATGATGAAGGCATTTGCCAACAGGGAGAGTATTCTTAAATAAATTTCACTCGTGAAGAGAGCTTATCCTAAACTGATGATGCAAAGTTAAAATTAAAAAAATAATTTCACAACTAATTAATCAAGATAAATTAATTAATAAGTGTTAAAATGATAAAATACGTTAATTTGATGGCAAATGATTCTTTATGTAAAGAAACTCCGTAGTCTTAGCGGTTTCTGTGGAGGATTCAACCGCAGGGATCTCCAAGACTACGGGACTATTGAGATGCAAATATAACGTGCTAATCCCTTCATGTGATTATCCGATGAAATGCCGGAGTATGGATTCCCCTTTGGAGTATGGGTAGGGCAACAGGCATACTGCTGCCACCAATCCGATGAACACGATTGCGATGATGGCTGTCCCCCAACGCACCAGTGAGGGCGGTATCTCTCCGAGCAGTTCCCTTACCTTCTCCGAGCGAAGCTCTATGTTGTCATGGCTGTCCTTATCCCTCGTCACAACCATCTTGTCTATACTCTTGTCAGTTGCCATATTTGTCTTATTATCGGTATCGATCTTCATATCAGTTGCCTAATTCAAGCTGGTTCTTCACAAGATTGTAGTATGCCCCTTTCCTCTCAATGAGGGAATCGTGGTTCCCGGTCTCGACGACACGTCCGCCGTCAAGCACGATTATCCGGTCGGCATTCCTGACCGTGGAGAGACGGTGCGCCACGACAACAACCGTGCGCCCCCTGTAGAACACGTCAAGGTTCTCCACAATGGCACGTTCATTCCTCGCATCAAGTGCATTCGTCGCCTCATCAAGGAATATGAAGTCAGGATTCTTATAGACGGCACGTGCTATGAGTATGCGCTGCTTCTGTCCCTGACTCAGACCCACACCGTCTCGTCCGATTTTCGTGTCATATTTCAGCGGCAGCGACATCACATAATCATCTATACACGCTATGCGTGCCGCCTCACGCAGACGTTCCGGATCAATCTCATTGTCATCCACGGCAATGTTCCTCGCTATCGACTCGGAGAATATCACCCCGTCCTGCATCACCACTCCGCAGTGCCTACGCCACCATTTGAGGTTGTACTCGTTTATATTGCGTCCCGCTATCGAGATGCTTCCAGACATGACAGGATAGTAACCCAGCATGAGTTTTATCAACGTGGTTTTTCCGCTTCCGGATGCACCGACAATAGCTGTCACCTTCCCCTCCGGAATATCAAACGATATACCCTCCAGTGTATTCTTCAGTGCGTGAGGGTCATACTTGAAGTCAATTGAATCTACCGTGATTGATTTTTCAGCAGCAAATCCGGTAGCCTGATTCTCCTGAGTCTCCTCGTTCCTCCCCTCATGTATCTCATTGATACGTTCAAGTGATATCCTCACATCCTGCAGCGAGTATATGAACTGCATGAACTGCGAGACGGGGGAGTTCAGCTGCCCGATTATATACTGCACGGCGAGCATCTCCCCGAGGGTCATATCTCCGTTGATCACCGCTGTGGCGGCAAGCACCGTTATCAGTATGTTCTTCACCTCATTTATGAAGATGCTCCCCGCCTCCTGCGTCTGCTGGAGTTTCAGCGACTTCATCTGCACGGCAAACAGGTCTGCTTGCGTATCCTCCCACTCCCACCTCCGTCTGCGCTCACAGTCCTGCAGCTTTATCTCCTGCATGGAGGTGATGAACTGGTATGTCTTGTTCTGATTCTTAGCCTGTTGCTCAAACAATTCATAATCCAACACCTTCCTTTTTCTTAAAAAGGATGTGATCCACATTCCGTAGCATGTACTTCCGATAGCGAATATGCCAAATATAAAAGGGTCATATATAAACAGGACTATTCCGAATATTATGAAACTCAGAAATGTGAACACCACATTCAGGACCTGCCCGGTCAGGAAGTTCTGCACACGGGTGTGGTCACCGATGCGTTGCAGCAAATCCCCCATCAACTTTGTGTCAAAAAAAGACATCGGCAGTTTAAGCAGTTTTATGAAGAAGTCGCTGACAAGCGATATGTTGATACGCATGGAGATATGGAGCAGCAGCCATCGGCGGATAAAATCCGTGGCTGTGCGTCCAATAACAATCATCAGTTCACCAAGAAGCACAAGCCAGATGAACCCTATATCCTTATGCCTGATGCCTATATCCACGATCGACTGCGTGAGGAAAGGCATTATCAGTTGCAGCAGGCAGCCGAGGGTCAATCCAAGGATAATCTGGGTGAAATACCTGCGGTACTGCTTCAGATAGCCCAACAGAAAACGGAAAGAACGCTTCTCTTCCGTTTTTTCATAATCATGGCTATAGAATTTCTCTGTCGGAGTCAGCTGCATCACAATTCCGCTTGGACCGTCATCCGTCCGATTGCTTATCCAATGACTTTCCAACTCATTCCGGGAGTAGTCTATCAGACCTTTCCCGGGGTCAGCCACTCTGTAGCGTCCTCCATTTCTGGAAATGTCATAAAGCACCACAAAATGATTCTGGTTCCAATGCAGTATGCAAGGCAACTTGATATCCCCAAGTTCATCTGTGGTTGCTGCGAAAGTCGAGGTTTCCAGTCCCACACATCCGGCACCTTCGGCTATGCCGAGCATCGAGACCCCAGCCACGTTTGCATGGCAGAACCCGTCAAGATATTCGAGGCTGTAACGCTTGCCGTAATGCCGGCATATCATGGCAAGACATGCCACTCCGCACTGCATGGAGTCATGCTGTCTGATCCATTTGATTGCTTTTGAACGAAACAGATTCATCATTTTTTCAGGTATATGGATATCAGGAACTCACGTCCACGGAGTTGACTTGACCGCTCAAACTGTGATAGAGTACCATAGGTGGTGTAGCTGTAACTTTTTTTATTGAGGAGGTTTGTCACTGATGCAGAGATCTCGAGACGTTTGCTGATGTTGAAAGTCAGCTTTGTGTCAAGCATCAGCATCTCCTTGTAGCGTCCGGATTCAATCTGGTTGCGGTAGAACTCCCCTCCGGTGGTCCATGTCAGCAGGCTGCATGGGGTCAGGGTGATGTTGCCTGAATAGATGAAGTTGTCGGAGCTGCGGCTGTCCATGCCGGAGATCCTCATCATCGACTTGTCCCATGAGAAACGGAGTGTCCAGTTCAGTAGGTATGAGATGTTGCCGATCAGGGATGGTGACAGCAGGAATGAGTCGTTGGTGTAGTCGGTCATCACCCCCTGCGACAGCATGCTGTTTTCAGTCCTCCGGTAGTTGCCCTGCAGCCTCACCGATCCGCGTATGAAGTCGAGGGTCTTGCTGAAGTTGAGCATCCCCATCGCATTGCGTGATTTGGATGGCATCGCCCTGTAGGAATGTATGATGTAGTCGCCGGCGAGATTCTGCACCGTCCCGAATTTCGACCTGTTCCATCCGTAGTTGCCCATTGCGGAGAGGAATACCCCCGCCTGGGAGTTGCGGTAAGAGTATGATGCAGCCACCGACTGCCCCGACGATGTGTAGTAGTCATCAATTCCTGATGAGAATGAGCGGTAGTCGGTCATGATCGATGAGTCATGTATGTTGTGCAGTGATGCCGGGGAGCGTCGTGCGGATCCGCGCAGGGTGAGTGCCATCCTCGGTGTGAACCGGAACTTTACCGACAGCGACGGGGATATGAAGAGTTCCGTCCTGTCCTGAAGCCCACCGGAGAAGAAATAGGAATACATGTTGAGCGGCACGTTCAGCATCAGTTCAAGTTTGCGGTAGCCCCATTCCAGTTTAGGGGCGGCGAACACACGCATGTAGTTTGTGGTCAGCTGCTCCCCATCGGCTATATTCGGGCTTTCGATTCCCCATATATCGGTGTCAAGATTCCGGAAATATCCGGATATGCCTGCATTCAGTGAGAGGTGCAGCCCGCTGAACACGAATCCGAGTGCGGCACGTTCATCCGTGTAGAAAGCATGCTGCCTGATGCGTTCCCCGTACTCCCTGCCGTCATGGTTGACGGTCAACCTTTCGGGCAGAGAGTTCCATTCGTTGCGGCTTGTGAATGTCACGAGCCTGTTGCCGAACCGTCTGATTACCTTCAGGAGGTTGCTGACGGCATACTCCGGCATCCTCGCGGTCTGGGTGTTTGCGAGCGTGCCCGTGGTGTTGAGCGTCATGTCGTTCCACGACACGTCAGCCGACAGGGTGTTGTTGAGGAAATAGGCCCGTTGGTTTACCTCGTATGAGAACTTCCCGGTCAGGGCATTGCGGTGGGAGAGGGAGTTCCTGTCCTCAAGGATCACCCTGTCGCCCGATTCGAGGAGATACGTCGTCATGCTCTCCCCTTGGGCGGTCACCCGGTCGTTGCTGTAGTCCACCTGTGCCTTGAACTCACCGTCATGCCGTGTCTTTACCAGATGGCTTGACGACACCATCCACGACCTGTTTAGGAAGCTCCTTTTCCTTTGCAGGTTCGGGGTTGACGGTGCCGCCAGGGAGATGTACCCCTGCATTGACTCGTCGGGTCTTTCCGCCGTGAAGTCCGACAGCTGTCCGGAGAGGTTGTCGCCGGTGTTGTTCCCCTTGAAAGTGGTTATCATCTGGTATCTTCCTGTCACCATCATCGTGAATATATCCCCATACCATAATCCCCCCTCCGGCTGCTGCGACCAACCTCCGGCAAGCGTTCCGTGGACGAGGAATGTTGCCTTCGCCCTGTTCTTGAGCCTGAGGTTTATCGCCGCGCGGTCGGAGAAGCTGAGTCCTCTGAGCACCTGCATCGGCTGGTGGTTCTCCATCACCTCGACGGCACCGATATCCTCATGGGATATGCCGTTTGTGGCGATCCCGTATTTGCCTCCGAGAAGGTCATTCCCCTCGATATAGAACTTGTTTATGTCAGTGCCCTGATACTGTATCTTCCCGTTGTTCGCCACATCGATGCCCGGCATACGTTTCAGCACGTCGCCTATTGTCTTGTCCTGCTTCTGGGCGAAGCTGCCTACATTGTATGTGATGGTATCCCCATTTTCCCGGATACGGTCTCCCTTTACAACCACTTCCTGTAGCTGCAACGCACCCTCTTCCATTATAATGGTAAGAGGAGTGTCATCAACTCTTATTTTTGTAGAGAATGGTTTGTAGCCAATCATTGTGGAGCTTATGTACAGGCTGTCGGCAGACTCATTAATCTTTATGGAGAACTTTCCCTCCTCATCAGATAAAGAGAATCCGATAAGTTTGCCATTGAGATTCTTTGCCATGACATTTGCTCCCACAATGGATTTGCCGGAAACGGATTCTGACACGTTACCTTTGATAACAGTCTGCGACATGATGGTAGAACAGTTTACAAGGAGTATGTATAATGCAAGCAGATATTTCATTTCGTTTTATTGTGAGGATAGTCGGTTTCTTCGAAATCGTATCTCTTGTCCTGTGTGCTATCAGTCCTGACAGCCATATTGGAAATTCCGTAAGCTGCCTGTATTTTCTCTTTTATGTTTGACTTCTGTGCACTGTATCTATGGATCAATCCCTTTATGCGGTCTTTTATTATAAGTCTGTCTCTATAATTATAATACTCTACCAATCCTGGTTTGTCTGTATTGATTTCGACAGCATCATAGCAGTATTCTTTTTTATTGTCATACGCTTTCAGAATGATGCCGGGCAATCCTATAAGTTTCCAAGGACCCTCAGGTATTGCTATCTCCGGAGAAAAGAATGCAGTCCATCTTCTTCCTCTATATTGAGATGATGCCATTACGCAGTCATAACCCAATATATTGATTATTGAGTCTTGTATTTCCCACTGAGGTTTCTCAATATCTTCATTCAATTGCCAGTTTGACAGATCATATCTTTGATGTACTGTCTGAAGGTTCTTATCATATTCTCGGAAAATAGCCTCGTTCTCCAGTCCCGCTAAATTTTTAGACAATTCCGGATCTTTAAAACTTCTTAAAAGATATTCTGGATTATCTTGCATTTCTAAGTCAGTCCTATTCTCTTCTGAATAAAAAGCACTGGCACGGTCGCCTGCAAACAGAGATAAGATGTCATTCTTGAATCGTTTGTTTGGACACAACGTGTCAAGCACCATTATGCGCTCGTAAACTATTTTAATTCTTGCAGTGTCGATTACATGCACCTCTCTTGTCTTAGCCGGTGAGTAAAGGGTAGACAGAAAGGATAACACAATAAGCAATTTTCTTATCATAAAATAAAATGTTAAAGAATGCAGCAGGCTTATATAAATATGGAAGCCTGCTGCATTACCATAAATACTCAATTATTTCATGCAATGAGCCTCCCAGGCATCAGCCCATCGGTTCCATTGCTCGTCAGTAAAAGTGTGACCATCTGTATTGGCAAATTTTTGAAGGTCTGCACAATTTATTTGAGTTGCTCCTCCCATGAGATTCATCAAACTTATAATGTCAATCTTTTTCATGATAAGTAACTAAAAATAGTTGTATTATTATCTTCTTGTACGCGAGACGTATTAGCGTTTGCAGGTCGTTTCAATGCCTGCTTCTCGGAATATAATGATATCATTTTAGTCTTATTCGTGAGGATAGTCGGTCTCCTCAAAATCATAATTTTTAGGAGTATGTCTAACTTTTTTTATATCTAAACAGTATGCAGCCTGTATCTTTTTTGAGATATCTTCAGAAAGACATTTTCTTCGGTATTGTAGCCCTTTTCGACGGTCTTTTATCTTAATTCGATTTCGCTTCATTTGAAATTCAACTATCCCCACATTCCTTGTGAATAGTTCTGTCGCCTCATAAGAGTAATGATTTTTGGAATCCGATGCCTTTAGTATAATACCCGGCAGACCGCATAACTTCCATGGACCCTCCTTAATCGGAATTTCCGGTGTGAAAAATGCTGTCCAAATGCGCCCTCGGAAATTTGCCTTGGCCATTACACACTCATAGTTAAGAATAGTACAAACACTGTCACATATAACCCATTCCGGACGTTCGATACTCTCTACAAGTTCCCAATTGGTCAGATCATATCTTTGATGATCAATAGTGAGATTTTGCGTATAATTACGGTAGACTATGTTATACTCTAATCCGGCAATTGAATTGTGCCAGTTCCGATCTAAGAAGTAATTAATTATATTCCCTTTTTCTGACGCTATTGTTTTCCACCATTCCCAAAGTTTTTCTGAGTAAAAGATGCTCAGATTAGAATTGGCTTTTAAAATGAGATTCTCTTCAATGGAGTTTCCCATTGGGTTAATGGTATCTGTTGCCATAGTTCGACGATAGACAACTTTTATTAAAGCAGAATCATTATTCTCAACATAATCATAGCAAAATCCTTCGAAACAAGAGCAACTGAAAAGAATACCTACAATTAATCGTATTACACAATGGTAAAATGATAATGACGATATATTATGATAACTTAATATTCGCATTGATTATCTTCCATAATAAATTAATATATTGAGAGTGTTTGGTAATTAGGATGTCCAGTTTAATATCCCAAATTTTGGATTGACTTTCTTTCGTAGACAACTTGAAATAAATGTCATATATCCTAAGATAAATCAAGTTTGGATTTTGAGTCCAAATTTTGATATATTATTGAAATTTGTTATATCAAAATGAACATCCTATTAAGTAATCTTTTAAAAATTTGTGAAAGTTATGTTTGCAAAACGCATCAAACCATCATCAATTCTTAAGAGATAGTTACCAATCTCGCTTGCATGGACGTTTTGAATCTTTGGTTCAAGCATGCGACCATAAATTTTCAGAATATGGTGTCTTAATATGACTGGTTACTTCTCATTTATTAGCTGCCTAAGCAGAACATATCAAAAGCATCACACCAAATACTCCAATCAAACTCCTCTAAAAGTTCCGGATGGTTCTGAATCTCATTGGCTATATACTGCACATCTCTACATTTCTCCGGGTTGGCCCAGCCTCCGGTCAAGGAGATGAGTTGAAGTTTAGAAATCTCTTTCATACTGTTGTGTTTTAGGGTTGAAATTGAAAATTTGTCGCATCATAACGCGTTGCGACTTACGTTTGCAGGTTGTTTTGCAACCTGCTTTT
>ERZ778497.34-NODE-34-length-130942-cov-11.335411_pt1 | contig 130942 bp, 104 predicted proteins | sample MGYA00509938_ERZ778497 | MGnify/ENA primary metagenome ERZ778497 (study PRJEB29527, sample SAMN07138969) | mouse gut metagenome | material: feces | host: mouse | place: China:Nanjing | collected 2016-01-25 ... | reverse complement strand
TCGGGCTCGACCTTGGCCACTTGGTTGCGCAGCTGCTCTTCGCGCTGCTTGGACTCTTCGAGCTGCTTGCCGAGTTCCTTGACCTGTGCGTCAAGCTGCTGCGCACGCACGGTCTGCTCGTGTGCGGAGCTCAGCTCGCGGCGCAGGTTCTCGGTGTCGGCGCGGAACTGGTCGCGCTCCTGACGCACCGAGTTGAGTTCGGCGGCCAGATCCGGCTGGTTCGCGTCTTGCGCGGCCTGGGCGGTGAGCTGGTCGATCTGCGCGGACAGGCGCTCGACCTGCGACTTGAGCTGTTCGTTCTGCGCGGCGAGGGCGCGGTTGTTCTCCTCGGTCTCCGCGAGCTTGCCCTGCGCGGCTTGGGCGGCCTGGTTCGCCTGGGCGATCTGCGCCTGTGCCTGCTCGCCCTGCCCCTGTGCAGCGGCGGCCTTGAGCGCCTGATTCTCCTGCGAAAGCGACTGCACCTGTGCGGTCAGCTCGGAGATCTTGGTATTGAGGGCCGAGACATCTGGCCCGAGGGCCTGCGTGGACTGGCCGCCGGAAACGGCCTGCTTGCCCAAAGCCTCAACGGTTTCAGTGACCTGATCGAGGAAGTCGTCTACCTCGTCAACGTCATACCCTTCCTTGAAACGCACCGTTTGAAAGGTGTGCTCCCGAATATCCTTAGGCGTCAAAAGAGCCATATATCTTCCACCTCGCTTTGGGCTTGTGCCCGGCTAAGTTAGTCTTAATGTCAGATGCTATCACGGAACCTGCGATAACAGCGTTTCCGCACCATATTCTTTGCCGATATTCCCGTTAAATCAGCACCCGTAGTATAATCAGCACGAAATATAGCACCAAAAAACTGGTGTCAAAATAAATCGGCCCCATCGGAATGGGTTTGATGTATCTGCGGAGCCAACGCAACGGTAGTTCGGTGAGCCGATACACAATGCGTACCAGCGAAGCGACAATGCCACTCGGGTGCCAGCGGGGTGCGAGCACCATCACCCAGTCGAGAATCATCCGGACAAACAATACGGTGATGTACGCTTCGATCAGCCAGTCAATGATGTGAAACAATACAGAGACCAATGAAGCAAGCATGCTCCCAGCCTACCGTAAGGCTGGGAGCATACTTGGGGGTACAGCTGCATTGTTCACTCCGAGAACAAATCGCGCGCGGCGCTCTGCTCCGGTTCCTCGGCCACGATGTCCACGCGGGCGGGGCTCAGCAGGAATACACGCGGCGTGACGCGTTCGATCGAGCCGGCCACACCGAACACCACGCCGGACGAGAAATCGACGATGCGGTAGGCCACCGCCTCAGACACGCCCGTCAGGTTCAGCACGACCGGCACGCCGTCGCGCAACGCGCGCCCCACCATCTGGGCGTCTTCGTACGAGTTCGGATGGATGGTGGTGATGCGGCTCACGCGCCCTTGGAACGGGGCCGCGGTCTTGCGGCTCGTGGGTGCGGCTGCAGGCGCTGTGGACGGGATGGGGGTCACGGAGCGGTCCGAATCGAATGACGATTCGCTCTCTTCTTCCTCAACGAACTCGTCTTCGTCCTCGGGCACGACGTCTGACATACCGAGGTAGGACATCGTACGCTTCATAAACCCGGGCATTGTGGTGTTCCTTTCCGCTTCGTCTCAGTGTGCTTTAGCGCAGAAATTCCGGAATATCGAGGTCGCCCGGGTCGTTGGAGCCGTAATAGTCCGGCCCTGTGGTCGGGTCGAACACCGGCGTTTCGGGCGTCTGTGGCACAACTGGCTGGGAGGGCTGTTCCGCGGGCGCCGTCTGGAAGATCGGCGTGGCGTTCGGGGCCGGCGAGGTCATCATGGCCGGCAGGCTGCCGGTGTGGCTCACCGGCTTGATCGCCGGATCTTCGGGGCGCGTGTGCGACAAGGGGTTGGCTGGGGCGGCAGCCGTCTTCGGCTTTTCGCCCTTCGAGTCGAATCCGGCGGCGATCACGGTCACGCGGATCTCGTCGCCATAGGCGTCGTCGAGTGCCAGACCCCAGATGATCTGCGCTTCCGGATGCGCCGAACGGCGGATGAGCTCGGTGGCCTGCGTTGCCTCCTGCAGCTTGAGGTCGGTGCCTGCGGCGATGTTGATGAGCACGCCGTTGGCGCCGTCGATGCTCTCTTCGAGCAGCGGCGAGCTGATCGCGATCTCGGCGGCCTGCGTGGCGCGGTCCTCGCCCCGCGCCGAGCCGATGCCGAACATCGCGGTACCCGAGTCACGCAGGATCGACGTGACGTCGGAGAAGTCCACGTGGATGTACGAATTCATCGTGATCAGGTCGGTGATGCCCTGCACGCCGGCCAGCAGCGCGGTGTCGGCGGTCTTGAACGCCTCGACGATGCCGATCGAACGGTCGGCGAGCTCAAGCAGGCGGTCGTTGGGGATGATGATGAGCGCGTCGACCTCTTTGCGCAGGTTCTCGATGCCCATCGCGGCGGAAGCGGCGCGCTGCGGGCCTTCGAACGAGAACGGGCGGGTGACGACCGCGATCGTGAGTGCGCCCTGCTGGCGGGCGGCGCGCGCGACGAGCGGGCTTGCGCCGGTGCCGGTGCCGCCGCCTTCGCCGGCGGTCACGAACACCATGTCGGCGCCCTTGACGGCCTCTTCGATGTCGGACTGGTGGTCCTGGGCCGCCTTGGCGCCCTTCTCCGGGTCGGCTCCAGCGCCGAGGCCACGGCTCGAAGCGTCGTTCAGCGAAATCTTGACGTCGGCGTCCGAACGCAGCAGATCCTTCGCATCCGTATTGATGGCGACGAATTCCACATTCTGCAGCCCCTCTGCGATCATGCGGTTGATTGCGTTGCCGCCCGCGCCACCGACACCGACGACCTTAATGTTGGTTTTGTCGTTGAAATTGTCAGTCTGGGCAATCTCGCTCACGGTATTCTCCTGTCATTTACGTATCTTGCTCTACTCTATCGCAGACGGGTCGATAAATGTTACGTGTTTCACCGTTTTCAATCCATTGCGCAATACAGCAGATGCGGTTGTGTGCGGGTAGTGGGGTTTTCTTCGACGTTCCGGTCAGCGTTGCATCAATACTCCGCATCCATCGGATCGTCTCCAAACAGTTGCTCACGCTCGGCGTGCGTGGTTCGCCGGCTTTCCAGCCAGCCGTAGGGAAGATGGACTTTTTTCGCAAAGCGAACACGGCCTCTGGGCTTATCCACGATGCGCTCCGGCAGTTGAGCCCGCTGGTCCAATCCATCGATGATCGCCTGCACTTCGGCGAGGCTCTCGCACCCCATGAACGCGGCGCGCACGGATCCGCCGACCGGGAACCCCTTGAGATACCACGCGATGTGTTTGCGCAGGTCGTGCACCGCCATCCGCTCATCGCCGTCGAAGAACTCGACGAGCAGACGCGCATGGCGCATCACGACGGCGCCGACCTCACCGAGTGTGGGGCGCACGCGCGCGTCGCTGCCTTCGAAGGCGTTGCGGATGTCGGCGAAGATCCACGGGCGGCCTTGGCAGCCGCGGCCGATCGCCACGCCGGCGCAGCCGGTCTCGTTCACCATCGCCACAGCGTCGTCGGCGCCCCAGATGTCGCCATTGCCGAACACCGGGATGTCCAGATGCTCCACGAGCTCGCCGATGCGCGTCCAATCGGAGTGCCCGCCGTAGTATTCGGCCGTCGTGCGCGCGTGCAGCGTCACCGCGGCACAACCCTCGCCCTGCGCGATGCGGCCGGATTCGAGGAACGTCTCATGGTCATGGTCGATGCCGACACGGAATTTGGCCGTCACCGGTATGCCAGCGGGTTCGCACACGCGCACCACGCGGTGGATGATTTCTTCGAGCAGGTCCGTCTTCCATGGCAGCGCGGACCCGCCTCCCCTGCGCGTGACCTTCGGCACAGGGCAGCCGAAGTTGAGGTCCACATGGTCGGCCATCGATTCGTCGACCACGATGCGGGCCGCCTGTTCCACAATCGCCGGATTGACGCCGTACAACTGCAGCGAGCGCGGATGCTCGCTCGGCGCGAATCGGCACAGCCGCAGCGCCTTCGGATTGCGCGCCACCAATGCGCGCGCCGTGATCATCTCCGCCACATACAGCCCATCGGGCCCGTATTCCTCGCACAATACGCGGAACGGCCAGTTCGTCACGCCGGCCATCGGCGAGAGCATGACCGGCGTGCCGACGGTCAGCGGACCGAGCCGCACCGGTGCGAGCGCATGGTCGAGCCGGGCCGGCGCACTGTCCGTCCTCGGATCGAGTTGCGTCGTCTCATTGGCGGTATTCACTACTGTTTCGTGCATGCATCCCCATTCGAGCGGTCGCGAGCCAGCGTACAGACGCGGCCTGAGAGATTCCTGAAAAAACGTGCGGTGCGCGCCACCCACTCGCCGCCGACATCGTAATTGCCCACGGCGCGCGGGGGCGTCCGTGGGCAATTGCGGCCGTGGCGTGCGGGCGCCGGCGCGGTCAGTACAGGCCGCCAGCGGTGGCGATGTGCACGCTGTCAGGCCATGCCTCGCCGCCCATCTCGACGGGCTTCATCGGCACACGCGTGCGCTTGTCGTTGATGCGCTTGGCCACATATTCGGCCACGTTCGCGAGCGCCACGCGCTCCTGCTGCATCGTGTCGCGTTCGCGGATCGTGACCGCCTGGTCGTCGAGCGTGTCGAAATCGACGGTGATGCACAGCGGCGTGCCGATTTCGTCCTGGCGGCGGTAACGGCGGCCAATCGCGCCGGACTCGTCGTAGTCGATCATCCAGTCGTTGAGGCGCAGGTCACTGGCCAGGTCCTGCGCGATCGACTGCAGTTCGGGCTTCTTGCTCAACGGCAGCACGGCGGCCTTCATCGGGGCGAGCCTCGGGTCGAGGCGCAGCACCGTGCGCTTGTCGACGCCGCCCTTTGTGTTCGGCGCCTCGTCCACGTCGTAGGCGTCCACAAGGAACGCCATGAGCGAGCGCGACAGGCCGGCCGCCGGCTCGATGACGTACGGGATGTACTTTTCGCCCGTCGCCTGGTTGAAGTAGCTCAGGTCCTCGCCGGAATGCTCGGAATGCGCGCCCAAATCGAAGTCGGTGCGGTTCGCGATGCCTTCGAGCTCGCCCCAGTCGGAGCCTTGGAAGCCGAAGCGGTATTCGATGTCGACGGTGCGCTTCGAATAGTGCGCGAGCTTCTCTTTGGGATGCTCGTAGTGGCGCAGGTTCTCGGGCTTCACACCGAGGTCGAGGTACCACTGAGTGCGCGCGTCGATCCAGTACTGCTGCCATGCCTCGTCGGTGCCGGGTTCGACGAAGAACTCCATCTCCATCTGTTCGAACTCGCGTGTACGGAAGATGAAGTTGCCGGGCGTGATCTCGTTGCGGAAGCTCTTGCCGGTGTTCGCGATGCCGAACGGCGGCTTGGAGCGTGAGCTCGTCATGACGTTCTTGAAGTCGACGAAGATGCCCTGCGCGGTCTCCGGGCGCAGGTAATGCAGCGAGTTGTCGTCCTCGACCGGGCCTAGATGCGTGCGCAGCATCATGTTGAAGTCACGCGGTTCGGTCCAGTTGCCTCGCGTGCCGCAGTCGGGGCACACGATGTCCTTCAGGCCGTTCGGCGGCATCTGGTCGTTGTGCTTTTCGGCGTAGGATTCCTCGAGCTTGTCGGCGCGGTGGCGCTTGTGGCACGTGAGGCATTCGATGAGCGGGTCGTTGAACACCGAGACGTGGCCCGAGGCCACCCACACGGCGGACGGCAGGATGATCGACGTGTCGACGCCCACCACGTCCGGGCGCGTGACGACCATCGCACGCCACCATTCTCGCTTGATGTTGTCTTTGAGCGCCACACCGAGCGGACCGTAGTCCCAGGCGGAACGCGTGCCGCCGTAGATCTCGCCGGCCGGGAATACGAAGCCTCGACGCTTGGCGAGGGAGACGACTTCATCAAGTTTGGAATTAGCCACAATGCACCTTCTGGTTTGAACGGTTTGGGGTCTTGTACAAGCCCCCAAGCCTACCGGCACACGGTGACACCCGATGTCACTCGTGGAACATCGTGAAACGCCACGCGCCCACGCCGCGTGTCCCAAGCGCCCTATAGGTTCGGTACGTGCAGGGGAACTTCCGCTTGGGGAAGTTGAGAGAGGCATGCCGCCTGACCCTTTGAACCTGTTTGGGTAACGCCATCGTAGGGAGCATTGTTATGAACCAATCACCATCCACCACCACTGTGCCGGCCTCGAGCCCGCTCCGAGAAGCCATCCGTGCCGCCGCCGAATCGGTGCGCGCAGACACGCCGATGGCACAGTCGTTCACGAACTTCGTCACCATCAACCTTGTGGCCAACGCGCAGCTCGCCGCAGGCGGCACCGCCGCGATGAGCTTCCTGCCCGACGACGTGATCGATATCGCGGCGATCAGCGGGGCCACCTACATCAACGTGGGCACGTTGCTGCCGTTCTACAAGGACGCGCTCGGCGAGATCACCAAGGCGCTGCACGAGAAGCGCCACCGTTGGGTGCTCGACCCGGTGGCCGCCGGACTCGGCGCCACGCGCACACGGATCCTCGACGGCATGCGTGACGTGCCGCCGGCGGTCGTGCGCGCGAACGCCTCCGAGATCCTCACGCTCGAATCGATGTGGAACCCAGAGCACGCCGGCCCCGCCGACGACGGCGCGCATGGGCCGGCCGGCGTGGAATCCACCGACGACGTGGACACCGCCGCCCGTGCCGCCGAACGTCTAGCCCTGTACCTGCGTTCCAAGGACGCCGAGGGCCTGGGCGCCGTGGCGGTCTCGGGCGAAACCGATCTGGTCACTGACGGCAAGCGCACGTACCGCCTGCCCGGCGGCGACCCGATGATGACCAAGATCACCGGCGCCGGCTGCGCCCTGGGCGGCGTGGTGGCCACGTACCTGTGTGTGGCCGACCCGCTTGTGGCCGCGCTCGCCGCCTCGCTGTTGTTCAAGCGCGCCGGCGAACGCGCGGCCGCCGCTTCGGACGGCCCCGGCTCGTTCCAGACCGCCTTCCTCGACGCGTTGTGGAACACCGACGCCGACGACGTGGCGTCGTCGACCATCTGGGAGGCGTGAGCATGGCCGCGACATTCCCCTACCCCTCGATGCGCGGTTCGTTCGACCTGCGCTTCTACTTCGTCGTCGGCCCCGACGACTGCGCGGGCCGCACGCTGCTCGACGTGGTGGCCAAGGCACTCGACGGCGGCGCGAGTTTCATCCAGTTGCGCGCCAAGCACGCCGACGTCGCGCAGATCGTCTCGATGGCCGAAGGCATCGCGCACGAGATCCGCGGGCACCATCTCGAGGATTCCGTCGCTTTCGTGATCGACGACCGCGTGGACGCCGCCCTCGAGGCGCGCCACCGCGGCATCAAGGTCGACGGCGTGCACATCGGCCAACAGGACCTCAGCCCGCTTGAGGCGCGGCGCCTGCTGGGCAACGACGCGATCATCGGGCTGTCCGCGAAGACGCTCGACGAGGTCGAGGCAGCCAACGCATTGCCCGGCGGCACGATCGACTATCTGGGCGCCGGCCCGCTGCATGAGACAGCCACCAAGCCCGACTGCGTCGTCACCCATGCCGACGGCACCACAGGCACCCAGAGCGCGCAGAGCATCAACACGCTGTGCGAGGCGAGTCTCTATCCGCTCGTCGTCGGCGGCGGCGTGCATGTGCAGGATGTGCCGATGCTCGCCGGCACCTACGCCGACGGCTGGTTCGTGGTGTCGGCGATCGCCGCCGCACACGACCCCGAGCAAGCCACCCAGGACCTCGTCAACGCGTGGCTCGCCGTGCGCGGCGACACGCGGCACGGCTATGCGCAGCACACGGCCGACCCGCACACGCTGCCCGCCGCGCTGACAATCGCGACGACCGATTCGTCGGGCGGCGCAGGCATCGCCGCCGACCTGAAGGCGATGCTCGCGAACGACGTGTACGGCATGTGCGTCGTGGCCGGCATCACCGCGCAGAACACGACCGGCGTGCAGCTCATCGCACCGGTTGACCCCGCCGTCGTGCGCGAGCAGATCGATTCCGTGTTCACCGACATCCGCCCCGCTGCCGTGAAGATCGGCGTGATCGTCGGCGACGACCAGATCGAAACGGTGGCGGCCGCGCTGCGTGACCACCATGCCGAGAATGTCGTGGTCGACCCGGTCATGGTCGCCACGTCGGGCTCTTCGCTCGCCGACAGCAGCGCTGTGCGCACAATGACGCGCGAGCTCTTCCCGCTCGCCGCGCTCATCACGCCGAACATCCCCGAAGCGCAGGCGCTCACCGGAGCAGAGATCTCGTCTGCAGCAGACATGGAGCGCGCGGCGCGGGCGCTCGCCGAACGGTTCGGCTGCGCAGCGCTCGTCAAGGGCGGCCATGGCACGCAGGACGCCAACGATGTGCTCGCACTGCCCGACGGCGCCACGCAGTGGTTCGCCGGCGAGCGCATCGGCAACCCGAACACCCACGGCACCGGCTGCACGCTGTCGTCGGCGATTGCCGCGCATCTCGCGCTCGGCGAACCGCTGGGCAACGCGATCGCGCACGCCAAGGCGTATGTGAGCGGCGCATTGCGCGCGATGCTCGACCTTGGCGCCGGATCGGGGCCGATGGACCACGGCTGGGCGCAGCACTGAGCACGCACATCACCATTCATATCGGCGTGTACCGCCGAAGGAACGAACAGGAGCATCATGGACCGTTATGCCGAACGGCAGGAAGTGCCGTTGGACCCCGAGACCGGCAAGCCGGTCATCAACACCGTGGCCGCAGTGGCAATCGCGCCCAGCGGTGTGGGCGCCGAACTGAGTGACTACGTGGCGCAGGTCGTGAGCGTGATCCGCGAATCCGGACTGCCCAATGAGACGAACGCCATGTTCACCAACATCGAAGGCGACCTCGACAGCGTGTTGCGCGTCGTGCGCGACGCCGCGATGGCGCTCGCCGGCCAGGGCTACCGCACCGGCGTCAGCCTCAAACTCGACATCCGCCCCGGATTCAGCGGGCAGCTCGAGGAGAAACCGCGCCTCGTGGACGAACTGATCGACAAGGCCTAGGGCGGGGTCTTCCTTACCCAGTACAGAGAACGGCAGGTGGCATTCCACCTGCCGTTCTATCGTAGAAGCCATGACGACGATGAAGGAAGTGGCACAGCGGGCCGGCGTTTCGGTATCCACCGTCTCGCTCGTGCTCAACGGGCGCGACAGCGGGCGCGTCAAGACAGAGATCGCGCAGCGGGTGCGCGACACCGCGCGCGCGTTGGACTACCGGCCGAACCCACTCGCGCGGTCCCTGCGCACGAGCCGCACGCGCATGCTCGGATTCGTCAGCATGGAGGTCGCCACCACCCCGTATGCGGGTGGCATCATCCTGGGCGCGCAGGAAGCTGCGAGCGAAGCCGGGTATCTGCTGACCACGGTGAACGCCGACGGCAAGGTCAATCTGGAGCAGGAGGTGGCCACCCTGCACCGCTATGGCGTGGATGGGTTCCTGTTCTCCACGATGTCGAACCGCGTGCCCGACATTCCCGAAAGCCTCGCCTCCTACCCGCTTGTGCTCGCCGACGCGACCGACGGGCACAACCGCTTCCCCGCGATCGTGCCTGACGAGGTGCGCATCGGACGCGATGCCACGCAACGCCTGATCGACGCGGGGCTCACGCGCATCGCGTACATCGGGTGCACCGCACCGCTTGTGGCACAGGGGTTGCGTCTCGAAGGCTATCGACAGGCGCTTGAACACGCCGGCATCCCGTACCGCAGCGAACTGGTGTGCGACGTGCTGTACAACGACGAGGCGCTGCGCACGGTGGGGCGGCTGTTCGACGAGCAGCGGCCCGACGGCGTGTTCTGCTTCAACGATTCGCGCGCATGGTATGTCTATGAATGCGCCGCGCGGCTCGGACTCACGATCGGCGAGGACGTCTCGGTCGTGGGCGTGGACAACCACCCGGTCGTCAGCGAGACGTTCTCGCCACAGCTCACGACGGTTGAGCTGCCGCATTACGAGATGGGGTATTGGGCGGCCACGAAGCTCATCTCGATGCTCGCGGACTCCCCCGCCGAAGACGTGCGGTGGCCAGCCACAACCGCCCCGATGCCACCGCTCGACGCCCCCACGCCCGCCATGATCCACTGCACATTGATCGAGCGCGACTCGGTGCGCGACACGCCGATGGATTGACCCGACCCCCTTCAGTCACATCGCCGAATTCCCGTCAAACGATTGACATTATGCGTTCCAGCACTGCCGGCCTCACGCGCATCTTTCGTCAATCGTTTGACGTCAATCGTTTGACGCTCTATACTGGCATCATCGACTTCACGGCATTGCAGCCACACGAAGCACCGATACCCCCAGCCACGCCGACGACGGCACCGAACAACGAGGTTTCATCATGACCCGCACCGCGAAATTGTGGAAGAACCCTTCTTATCTGCAAAGCTCATTCGGCATCTTCCTCTTCTTCTGCTCATGGGGCATCTGGTGGTCCTTCTTCCAGCGCTGGCTCAACTCCATGGGCCTCAACGGCGCCGAAGTGGGCACCATCTACTCCATCAACTCACTCGCCACCCTTGTGCTCATGTTCTGCTACGGCCTGATCCAAGACAATCTGGGCCTCAAACGGCATCTCGTGCTCGCGATCTCCACGATCGCGGCGCTCGTCGGGCCCTTCGTGCAGTTCATCTACGCGCCGCTCATGCGCACCAACATGATGGCCGCCGCAATGATCGGCTCCATCGTGCTGTCCGCGGGGTTCATGGCCGGCTGTTCGCTCATCGAGGCCGTCACCGAACGGTACAGCCGCAAGTTCAACTTCGAATACGGCCAGTCGCGCGCCTGGGGCTCCTTCGGCTACGCGATCGTGGCGCTCGTCGCCGGCATCGTGTTCAACATCAACCCGATGATCAACTTCTGGCTCGGCTCGGCGTTCGGCGTCGGCATGCTCATCGTGTACCTCACGTGGTACCCGGCCGACCAGCGCGCGGCGCTCAAGGAGGAATCGGCACCGGACGCGGAACCTACCAACCCCTCACTCAAAGAGATGGTCAAGGTGCTGCGCATGCCGGCCCTGTGGGTGCTCATCGTGTTCATGCTGCTCACCAACACGTTCTACACCGTGTTCGACCAGCAGATGTTCCCCACCTACTACGCCTCGCTCTTCCCCACCGAAGCGACCGGCAACACCGTCTACGGCATCCTCAACTCGGTGCAGGTGTTCTGCGAATCGGCCATGATGGGCGTCGTGCCGATCATCATGCGCAAGATCGGCGTGCGCAACGCACTCCTGCTCGGCGGCACCGTCATGTTCCTGCGCATCGGCCTGTGCGGCATCTTCCACGACCCGGTCATGATCTCGATTGTCAAGATGTTCCACGCCATCGAAGTGCCGCTGTTCTGCCTGCCGGCCTTCCGCTACTTCACCCTGCACTTCAACCCGAAGCTTTCGGCCACCCTGTACATGGTCGGCTTCCAGATCGCCTCGCAGATCGGCCAGGTCGTCTTCTCCACCCCGCTCGGCATGCTCCATGACCGGCTCGGCGACCGCACCACGTTCCTCACGATCTCCGGCATTGTGCTGTGCGCGGTCGTCTACGGCGTCTTCGTGATCAAGAAGGACAACGAGCAGGTGGACGGCGACCCGTTCATCCGCGATTCCGAACAGCCGCTGCCTTCACTCGCCCAGGACGAGGCGCGCCTCGCCGCCGATGACGAGGACATGTGACGCCCCACCCTTCCCCCAATCCGCACCACTTCGAAAAGGACCATCATGGCACCGACCATCCTCAACACACCCACCGAAACCAACTCCGGGACCGGCGAACTGCCCGATCCGGTGCTCACCCCGATCGCCGACCACGCAGAGGCCCTCGCGCGCGCCGAAGCCGGCGTGCAGGCGCTGCGCGAAGTGCGCAACGACCGCTGGTACCCCACCTTCCACATCGCGTCGAACGGCGGATGGATCAATGACCCCAACGGCCTGTGCCGCTACGACGGGCGTTGGCACGTCTTCTACCAGCTGCATCCGTACGGCACGCAATGGGGCCCGATGCACTGGGGCCATGTCTCGTCCACCGACATGTTGCATTGGCGACGCGAGCCGATCGCCTTCGCCCCGAGCCTCGAACAGGAGCGCCACGGCGTGTTCTCCGGAAGCGCCGTCATCGGCGACGACGGCAAGCCGAAGATCTACTACACCGGCCACCGTTGGGCCAACGGCAAAGACAACACCGGCGGCGACTGGCAGGTCCAGATGCTCGCCGAGCCGAACGACGACGGCATGACGACGTTCACGAAGCGCGGCATGATCATCGACTGCCCGACCGATGAGGTCGACCATCATTTCCGCGACCCGAAGGTGTGGAAGACCGGCGACACATGGTACATGACCTTCGGTGTCTCCTCAAAGGAGAAGCGCGGCCAGATGTGGCTGTACACGTCGGACGACATGGTCCACTGGAGCTTTGACCGCGTGCTCTTCGAACACCCCGACCCGGACGTGTTCATGCTCGAATGCCCCGACTTCTTCCCCATCACCGACGCCGACGGCAATGAGAAATGGGTCATCGGCTTCTCCGCGATGGGCGCCAAACCAAAGGGGTTCATGAACCGCAACCTCAACAACGCCGGCTACATGATCGGCAATTGGGCCCCCGGAGGCATGTTCGAACCCGAGACCGAGTTCCGCCTGTGGGACTGCGGGCACAACTTCTACGCGCCGCAGTCCTTCACCGTCGACGGCCGTCAGCTCATGCTCGGCTGGATGAGCCCGTTCACACCGCCGATCCCGATGGAGCAGGACGGCTGGTGCGGCAACATGACGCTCATGCGCGAGATCACGCTCGGCGAGGACGGCGACCTGCATACGGCGCCGTGCAAAGAGTTCGAGGGGCTGCGCGTCACGACGATGAACTACGGAGAAATGCTCGTCGAGGCGAATCAGGAGACGACGCTCGCCGACGACGCGGAGGCCGTGGAGATCGAGATAACGATCGATTTGGAGGCCACCGGTGCGGAACGCGCCGGACTGCATGTGCACGCGACCGAGGACGGCCACTACACCTCCGTCGTCTACGACGACCAGCTCGGCCGCGTGGTCGTGGACCGGCAGAACGCCGCCAATGGCGACAAGGGATACCGGACCGCCCCGCTGAGCGACGAAGAGCTTGCCAGCGGCAAGCTCGACCTGCGCGTGTTCATCGACCGCAGTTGCGTGGAGGTCTACGTCAACGACGGCCACCAGGTGCTCAGCTCTTATTCCTTCGCGGCGGAGGGACCTCGCGCCATCAAGCTCGTCGCCGAATCTGGGGCGATGAAGATCGACTCGCTGAAGGTCCACACGCTGATGAACATCGGACTCGACTCCTGACGTTCCCCTGCAACGCGGCCGCCGGCCGTCCCCAGGCGCATTCCCGGGGACGGCCGGCGGCCGCGTTTCCTTGCCATTGCCCACCGTACGGGCTATCATCGGGCGTTGTCGCATCCACCGGACGCGGCGAATCAGCTTTTCTGGCCGTGCGGCGGCAGACTCCTCACCTTGCTGCCTGATGCCGACGGCCTTCGAGCATGCCGGGTTGGCATGCAGGAAGTAAGGTGCCGATGACTTTCCATGGGCGAACGCAGGGCCGTGGGACACAACGCCTCCGCCACGCCATCCGGCGGTATTGGCCTACAATCGCCGCGGTCGTGACGATTGTCGCCGTCTGGCAGATCTGGGTGGACGCCACGCATCCCCCGGTCACGATGATCGCGTCACCGAGCCAGATTGTCGCGGCGACGGTCCGTTCATCCTCCACATTGTGGCCCGCGGCGCTCATGACCTTCACCGAAGGCGTGACCGGGTTCCTCATCGCATGTCTTGCCGGCGTGCTGCTCGGTGTGGGCATCCACTGCTCTCGCACGGCGTATGCGGCGCTGTTCCCGCTGCTCACCGCGGCACAGACGCTGCCACTCATCTCGATCGCCCCGTTGTTCCTCATCTGGTTCGGCTTCGAACCAGCCGGCAAGATTGTCATCGTCGCCGTGTTCGCCCTCTTCCCAATCGTCGTGCAGACAATGCGCGGACTGCAGGCGGTGCCGCGTTTCTACGATGACGTCGCGATGACCTGCGGCGCGTCGCGCGCATGGACGCTGTTCCATGTGGACCTGCGCGTCGCGGCACGACAGATCTTCGGCGGCGTGCGCGTTTCGGCGGCCTATGTGTTCGCGACCGCCGCGACCGCCGAATACCTCGGCGCGCGCACCGGGCTCGGCATCTGGCTGCAGGCCGCCTACAACTCGTTCCAGACACCGCTCATCTTCACGGCGACCTTCGTCATCATCGTCATGACAGGCCTGCTGTTGCTCGCCGTGCGCGCCGTCGAACGGCTCACCATCGGCTCACCGGCGGACGACGAGGACCCGGACGCGCAGTGAGCGGCCCTGCCGGCCCATTGCCCCCATTCATCACCAAGGAGAAGGAGATCCCATGACGAACCACCGATTCACCACCCGCATAGGCGCCGCGCTCGCCGCGCTATGCGCCGTGCTCGCCGTCACTGCATGCGGCGCGCCGAAACCGGACGCCAGCGGCCTAGACAAGGTCACGTTCATGCTGTCGTGGGCGCCGGACACGAACCACATCGGCGTCTATGTGGCCAAACACAAGGGCTACTACCGCGAAGCCGGACTCGACGTGGACATCGTCGCCGTCACCCAGTCGGGAGCCGAACAGGCCGTCAACAACGGCGTCGCCGACTTCGCGCTGTCCAACCTGACGAACGTGAGCACCTATGCGACCAAAGGCGCGCAGCTCAAGCAGGTCATGCAAGTGCAGCAGAAGACAAGCGCGATCTGGTGCGCGCTCGCTTCGAACGACGCGATCACACGCCCCAAGGACTTCGACGGCAAGGTCTTCGCCACTTTCGGCTCCAACGAGTCGGATGCCGTCGTGCGCCGCATGATCGAAACCGATGGCGGCACAGGCGACTTCGACAAAGTCACTGTCGGCACATCCACTTTCGCGACGCTCTCGTCAGGGCGCGCCGACTTCGGCGGCTTCTACTCCACATGGGAAGGCGTGCAGGCGAAGATGAACGGGCCCGAACTGCGCTGCTTCAGCGAACCCGATTACGGCGTGCCCGGCAACGCCGATTCCATCGGCATCATCACCAGCGACCGGCTCATCAGCAGCGACCCGGACCTGGTGAAACGCTTCGTCCAAGCCACGCAACGCGGCTACATCGACGCATACGAGGACGGCGACGAGGCCGCCGGGATCCTCGTCCACGACGCCCCGGAGGCGAACCTCGACGAGGCCTTCGTCAAGGAGTCGATGAAGACGATCATCGATGGGCAATACTGGGGCGACCGCAAAAGCATCGAGAACGGCACCGCCACACTGGGCGCGATCGACTACGACGGCACGCAGCAGTACTTCGATTTCCTCGCCGAATCGGACGCCTACACCGACGCGACCGGCAAGACCGTGCACACCGCGCCGCAATCGCACGACCTCGCCACCGACGAATTCCTCGCCAGCGGCGCGCACTGAGACGCCAAGGCAACCGCAACCAAACGTGGGGAGTGACCAGACCATGACCACCGCACCGCATCTCGTGCTCAGCATGGACACCGGCATCGACGACGCGCTCGCGCTCGCATACCTCGTCGCCGCAGGCGCACGCATCGACGGCGTCAGCGCCACCTACGGCAATGTCCTGCAACAGCAGGCCGAACGCAACACGCGCATGCTGCTCGACATGCTCGGGCGCCCCGACATACCGGTGGCCGCGGGCGCTCGGCATCCGTCATGGGCGAAGTATTTCGTGGCCGACGCCGGTTGTGCGCGCTTCCACGGCAACGACGGATTGGGCGATCTGCAGGCGGCGGGAGCCGAAGGTCCAACCCAATCCCCTGCGCCGGCCACAGCGCCCGGCAGCGTGGAGGCCTCCACCGGCAGTGGCATCGTCGAATTGACCGCGGCGCGCATCGAGGCACTCGCGCGGCAGGGGCACACGGTCTCCGTCGGCGGCTATCCGGTCGGCGACCCCCATTGCGCATTGCCGGCGATGCCCGGCTTCTTCGTGCACACCGGCATCGCAGCTCCTGAGCTTCCCAAGCATCCCGACGGGGATTGCCCACCGGTGACCGAGGGCGTGCGCATGATCGTCGACGCCGCGCGCGAGTACGGCCATGACCTGACAATCGTCGCGACAGGACCGCTCACCGATGTCGACACCGCGCTGCGGGCCGATCCCGACGCCGTCTCACGGGCGCGCATCGTGTTCATGGGAGGCACGCTCACGCAGGAAGGCAATTGCTACGACCTCGTCTGCGAGACCAATGTGTTGCAGGACCCCCAGGCCGCCGACCGTGTGCTCCGCGCCCACGCCGACACGACGATGGTCGGGCTCGACGTGACGCACCGTTGCCTGTTCGGAGACGCCGACGTGGCGCAGTGGACCGCCGCGGCCACAGCAGGCTCCCGCCGCATCGCCTCGTTGCTCGCGGGCATCGCGGGGTTCTCGATCCGTGCGAACCGCGAGAGCGACCCGATCTTCGCCGCGGGCATGCCCCTACACGACCCGCTTGCCGCGGCCGTCGCGATCGACCCGGGCCTCGTGTCGACCCTCGACCTGCCGATGATCGTCGAGACACGCACCGGGGACGGCAGCGGCGTCCGTGGGCGCACGATCGGCAACCCGCGCGGCGTCGTCGACAACGCCCCGCCGGTGCATGTGGCGCTCGGTGTGGACGGCGACGGATTCGTCCGCAGGTTCACCGACACGATTCGGGGATTCCTCTCATCCATCGGCTGAACGCGCGTGCTCCTCCGCTTACTGCTTCTTGACGCCTCCGAAACGGCGGTCGCGGTGGATGTAGCGCTCGATCGAATCCCACAGCACCGTGCGCCCGCAATCGGGGAACAGCTCCGGTACGAAATCGAGCTCCGCGTATGCGGCCTCCCACGGCAGGAAGTTGCTCGTGCGCTGCTCGCCCGACGTGCGGATCACCAGGTCGCAGTCGGGGATGTCGGGATTGTACAGATGCTCGGCGACCATCTTCTCGGTCACACGGTCGCCTTTGATGCGGCCGTCGCGCACCTCGCGCGCGATGGCGGCGCACGCGTCGGCGATTTCCGCGCGCCCGCCGTAGTTGATGCAGAACACGACGTCGATGACCTTGTTGTGCTTCGTGCGCTCCATGGCCACTTCAAGCTCGTCGATGACCGACTTCCACAGCTTCGGCCGGCGACCCGACCAGCGCACGCGCACGCCCCATTCATCCATCTGCGCCACACGCCGGTGGATGATGTCGCGCGAGAATCCCATGAGGAACCGCACTTCCTGCGGCGAACGCTTCCAATTCTCGGTCGAGAAGGTGTACAGACTCAGATACCGCACGCCTGCCTCGATCGCGCCGGCGATGGTGTCGAAGACCACGGGTTCCGCAGCTTGGTGCCCTTCGGTACGGATCAGTCCGCGCTGCTGCGCCCAGCGCCCATTGCCGTCCATGATCACGCCCACATGCCTGGGCACTTTGTTCTTGGGAAAGTCCGGCACAATCGCCGGATCGGAGAACGGGGCCGCAGGAATGTCCAATGACGTATAGTCCACGTGTTCGAATGCCATACCGCTTAATCTAGCAAGCGCAGCGAACGAATCGGCCGCTCGAGGTAGTACTGCGCCCAGTCCTCGACGAGCCGTTCGGTGCCCGGTTCGAGCGGCTGCGCGTCGAGCGTGCGCCAATCGCCGTCGAGCAGCGCGCGCAGCTGCTGCAAAACGGCCACGCTCGCCGGCTTCGCTTCCGGCGTATGGTCCGCCGCACACATCGCCCCGCCGGCCGCCGACGAGAAGAACGTGAGCCCGTCGGTGCGCCCGCACACCACACACGCGTGCAGGCGCGGCGTCCAACCGGCGAGCGCGAGCGCGCGCAACACATACGATTCGCAGATTGTCTGCGCATGGTGCGCGCGTGCGGCGAGCGCGTGCAATGCGCCAACGACGAGCTGGTATTGCGCGGGCTGCGGCTCGTGTTCGGTCGTGACGAGGTCGTTGAGCGTCTCGCAGATCACGTTCGCCGCACGGTAGGACTCGTAGTCGCCGCTGATCGCCCCGGCGTACGCGGCGATGGCTTCGGCCTGTGACACGTTGTCGAGCGAACGGCCTTCCGCGAGGAGCAGCGAGACGCGCATGAACGGTTCGAGACGCGCGCCGAACCGCGATTTGGTGCGGCGCACGCCTTTGGCTACCGCGCGCACTTTGCCGTGCCCGCGGGTGAACAGTGTGATGATGCGGTCGGCCTCGCCGAGCTTCGCCGTGCGCAACACAATGCCTTCGTCGCTATAGAGCGCCATGATTCCCCTCTCCGCGCCGTGCGCAGTGGATCAGAACAGGAACAGGCCCCAGAACGAGAAGCTCAGCAGCACGAGCAGCATGGCCACGGTCGTGGTCCAGAACAGCACGCGTCCGAGCCGCGTGGTGGCCACGACGGGCTCCTCACCGCTGACGATGCGTCTGATGGTGCCTCGCTTCACTGGCCATGTGAGCAGTCCGCGCATCGACGCGACCTCGATCATGCCGGCGAACACGCGTGACCATGCCCATACCACGCCGATGCATACGATCTGCACGACCGGCCAGCTCCAGTACATCATGCCGGCGTCCTCCTGCGGCGCGCTGCCCCACGACAGGTGCACGACGGCGAGCACGACTTCGCCCAGACCACCGACGAACAGCAGCATGCAGGCCATGGTGATGATCGTGAGCATGAGCAGTGAGCCGCCGAAGCGGTATTGGAATCCCAGCGCCGGCCCGCGGTGTGTGATGCGGTTGTGGATATGCGCGATGAGCGCGATGACGCCGACAACGGTGGCCACGAGCATCATGATGGCCATCAGACCGAGTACGAGTATGCCGTAGATCGTCATGGCGCGCCGCGAGTGCAGTCCGAGCGGCACCGCAATGGACTGGTAGAGCGGTGCGCCGGCGATCGGTTCGCTCGTCTGGGTCAGTCCGCGCGATGTGCCGACCGCCCAGCTGACGGCGTCGCGCTCGTAATCGTCGGCGAACGGTGTGCCGTTCTGCGCTTCGTCACCAAGGCGGAGCACGTGGTTGGCCACCGGGTAGCTGCGCAGGCTCACATTCCAGTTGCCGGCGCGGTGCGCTTGGTCGAGGATGTCCTTGAACCCCTGCACCTGCGCCGTCATCACGTCCTTTGACCCGTACGCCACGAGCGTGGGAATCGAGTATGCCTGCGGGGTGGCGGTGTGCAGGTCGATGTTGGTCAGGCCGAACATGCCCATGTCCAACGAGAGGATGCGCCGCACGATGGCTTGGTAGCCGTCGTTGGCGCCGGCGAGGGCGAAGTTCTGTATGGCGAGGAACGCGACGGCGTGCCGCGGCGAAAACACCATCGGCGACAGCAGGATCTGGAACGCGATGTCATGGTCCATCGCCACGAGGTACGACGAGATCCATGTGCTTTCCGACGTCGCGTAGATGCCGACCTTGTGCGCATCGACCTGATCGAGGTCGCGGATGACATTGATGGCCTGGTCATAGACGGCCGCCGAGCCCGGGTAGTCGCGCGTCAGGTCGTTCGTGGACCACACCGGCTTGTCGATGACCGCCGTCACAAAGCCGGCGGAGCTCATGCTCGTGGCGATGTCGCCGAACGAGTCGTCGCATGTTCCGCCATGACCGGCGCCGTGCATGAACACCATGCCGGGCAAGTTGGTTCCGGCGCCCTGCGGTTCGCGGATGTTCATGCGAATGCGCTGCACTTCGCCGGTGGACGGCCGTTTCGCGTCGATTTCGATGTGCCGGCTCGTGACTTTGTACGTGCCGACGCCCGGCAACGGTTCCGGCGAGTCGAACGTGACCTGCGTGTCGGCGGTGAGCGTGGCGAAGGTCTGTGCGCGCGGATTGTTCTGCGTGGGGATGCGCGTGTTGTTCGAGGCGACCATGAGGATGCCCAGCAGGATGATGAAAATGGGCAGGCTGACCATCAGCCGCCTGCCGCGGCTGAAGGCCCCTGCTTGCTGTACATCCGATGTTCGTTGCTGACTCACGTAACCATCCTATCGGTGTCTGCCCTTGCGGCAGGCAATTATTCACCCACGACTGGTACCACAACGGGACCGGACGACTGGTCGGTCACGAGCCCGTCGGCCTCCATCTGCTCGGCGATGGCGTTCGCGTGCTTGAGCAGCGTATCGACGATGCGGTCCTCTGGCACGGTCTCGATGACCTTGCCCTTGATGAAGATCTGCCCCTTGCCGTTGCCGGAGGCCACACCCAAGTCGGCCTCGCGCGCTTCGCCCGGCCCATTGACGATGCATCCCATCACGGCCACGCGAATCGGCGCTGTGATGCCGGACAACCCGTTCGTCACCTCGTTGGCGAGCGCGATGACATCGACCTGCGCACGGCCGCAGCTCGGGCACGAGATGATGTCGAAATGGCGCGCACGAAGCCCCAGGTATTCGAGGATCTTGCACCCCACCTTGACCTCTTCGACCGGTGGCGCGGACAGTGAGACTCGGATCGTGTCGCCGATGCCTTCGGCCAGCAGCGCACCGAATGCCAGACAGGACTTGATGGTGCCCTGCCATGCGGGGCCGGCTTCTGTCACACCCAGATGCAGCGGCCAATCACCCTGCTTGGCGAGCAGGCGGTAGGTCTCCACCATCGTGATGGGGTCGTGGTGCTTCACCGAGATCTTGAAGTCGTGGAAGCCCACGTCTTCGAACATGCGCGCTTCCTTCATCGCGGAAGCCACAAGCGCCTCAGGGGTGGGGCCGCCGTACTTCGCATAAAGCTCCTTGTCGAGCGAGCCGGCGTTCACACCGATGCGCAGCGAGATGCCCGCGTCGGTCGCGGCCTGGCAGATCGATGGGCCCACTTCGTCGAATTTGCGGATGTTGCCTGGATTGACGCGCACCGCGGCGCAGCCCGCGTCAATGGCCTGGAACACATACCGGCTTTGGAAGTGGATGTCGGCGATCACCGGAATCGGCGATTTGGCGACGATGCGCGGCAATGCGTCGGCGTCTTCCTGACTGGGCACGGCCACGCGCACGATGTCGCAGCCGGCGGCCGTGAGTTCGGCGATCTGCTGCAGTGTGGCGCCCACATTCGCGGTCTTCGTATTGGTCATCGACTGCACCGAGATCGGCGCCCCACCGCCCACCGGCACAGGGCCAACCATGATGCGCCGCGACTGGCGCCGTGGGTGCAGGGGGCTTTCACTGATTGACGATTCACCTGTTTTACGAAATGGCTTATCCACTGGTGCTGTTCCTCACTTCAATCGACTGGAAATCCGCCTACGGCCTTCGTCCAAGCCGCGCGGCCCATACGGCGGCCGCTGCCCTTACCCGGTCTGTGACCGTTTAGCGTTGCGCAATGAGGGCGTCCGCACGCGCGCGGGCTTCCTGCTCGAGGTCCACCATGTCTGCGACCGAGGCGAACTGTGGGTCGCCGCGCAACTCGCCGTCCATCTCATTGAGCACTTCAGACACAGTATCCACTATCGCCAGATATGGCAAGCGATGATCGAGGAAGGCATGGACCGCCTGCTCGTTGGCGGCGTTGAGCACCGCCGTGTGTTTTTCCGACGAGCGTAAACAATGCCGTGCCAGTTCGACGGCGGGGAACGCCTCGTCATCGAGCGGCTCGAAGGTCCACTCGGCGGCCTGTGTCCAATCGCAGCCTTGGGCCACGTCGTTCAACCGTTCGGGCGCGGAAAGCCCCAGCGCGATCGGCAGGCGCATATCGGGCGGCGAGGCCTGGCTGATTGTGGCGCCGTCGCAGAACTCCACCATCGAATGCACGATCGACTGCGGGTGCACGGTGACTTCGATGCGGTCCGGTTCGATGTTGAACAGGCGGCTCGCCTCAATGACCTCGAGGCCCTTGTTCATCAGGGTCGATGAATTGATCGTGACGACCGGGCCCATATGCCATGTGGGGTGGTTGAGCGCCTGCTCAGGGGTGATGTCCTGCATCTGTTCGCGTGTCCAGCCGCGGAACGGACCGCCGGACGCGGTGACGATGAGTCTCGAGACCTCGCTATGCGTGCCTGCACGCAGCGATTGCCAGATTGCCGAATGCTCGGAATCCACCGGGTTGATCTGCTGGTCGCGTGTCTGGGCACTGAACAACAGGTGTCCGCCCGCCACAACCGATTCCTTGTTGGCGAGCGCCAGCTGCGAACCGGCCTGCAGCGCCGCTATCGACGGTTCCAAGCCAATCGACCCGGTGATGCCGTTGAGCACGACCGAAGCGCCGAGCCCTGCGATCGCGTTCACTTCGTCGCGGCCGGCGCGCGCCTGGGTGCCGGTTGCGCCATGCGCCGCGAGTGCCTCACGCAAGGGCTCCAACGCGTCTGGATTCGCCACGACCACTTCGGGCACATGGAACCGCGCGGCCTGCTGCGCCAGCAGGTCCACGTTCGACCCGCCCGCGGCAAGGCCTGCCACAGTGAACCGCTCAGGGTGCCTGCCAATGACGTCGAGTCCCTGCGTACCAATCGAACCGGTGGAACCGAGGATGACTACTGTCTGGTGCTGCATCACGCCTGCTTCTCGTTTGGCTTGCCGTCGATGATGAGCGGCTCATCCGTGGAAATCGTGGGGAACGACAGATCGGGAATCTCAATGTCGATGCTGTCGCTCGGCGCGAACCGCGGGTAGTCGCCCGGCTGGGCGACGTTCGCGGGCGCGGCATCCGTAGTGGCCGGTTCGTCCGGTGCGTGCACTGGCGCCGCCGACGGCGTTGCGGCTGTCGTCGGGGCTGCGCTTGGTGTGGGTTGGGCTGCCGGCGGCACCTCGGGCGTCGCCGCGGTGGCCGGGGCGGTGAGCGGCTGCAACGGCGGCAGGTCGGGCAGGATGCTCGAGAGCTTCGGCACCGCAAGCGGCTGCACGCCGGACGTGATGGCGGGGTTCTCGCGTTCCGGAGCCGTCTGCGTGGTCTCGGCGAGCGACGCCAGCGCGGCGAGCGACGGCGAGTTCAGGTCGCGCAACGGTTCGCTCGGGGCGGCGATCGTCGTCTCATCACTGATTTCGGTGATGTGCGGGATCGTGCTCATCGAATCATCCATCGCGCTGGCCGTCTTCTCATGCTCGGGAATCGTGCGCGGGGCCGGTGTGATCGGCTTGATGTCCGAAAGCGTCGGCGCGTGCTTGACCACGTCGGCGGCCGGCGCGGTATCGCCGTCCGCGGTGGTGTCGGTGATCGGCGTGAAGACCTCAGTCGCGCTGCCTTCGTCGATCTGTGCCACGGCGGGCGCCGCGGTGACGGCCGCTGCCACGCCCTGCGCGGCGAACGACGGCGGCATCGCAGCACCCGCTTTCTGGGCCTGCGCGAAGATCTCCTGTTCCGCACGGCTCAGCTCATCAAACGACTGCGCAGGCTGCGCCTCGGCAACGACCGTCGTCTCGCCGTCCGCCGGTCGCGCCGGCAGGTCCGATTCCACGGTCACGCCATAGTGCTGTGTCTGCGGATTGGCCTGATCCGCCGCGATGAGTGGGACCGGCGCACTCGGCGCCGCTGCGTGCGCGGCAGGCGCAGCGTAATCGGCGATGCGCTCGTACGATTCGAGGCTGGCGAGCAGGTTCACGCATGCATTGAGGTAGTAGTCCACCTGGCGCTCGTCGTACCCGTGCTTGCCTTTGCGCTGCGTGAAGCTCACATCTTCCACATACTGCGATGTGAGCGTTGGGTCGGCTTCCGGGCCTTGCCTGCCGGACGAGCCTGCGCTGATGCGCTCGAGTTCGGCTTCGGCCTTCGCGAGCACGCGGTCGATGAGCCGGTCGACCTGCTTGCGGTCGTACGACGGCGTCTTCGGCTGCGCCGGCGCGAACCGTTGGCCCTCGGCGCGCTGCGCGTGCCGGTCGAGTTCCTGGAACTGGGCTTCGGTCTGCGCCTTCCACGCCACACGCCCGAGCTGGGCGATGTCGTATTGGGTCTGCTTGTCGGTCACGGCCTGTTCAAGGCGTTCGAGTGCGGCATCCACCTGTGGGATGGCATAGCCACCCTTGACGATGTCGAACGAGGCGTCCTGAATGTCGCTGCGGTGCAACTGAATGCCATCGGCCTCATACAACGCGTGCGCCTGCTCCAGGAAAGCGTCGACCTGATGGACGTCATACCCCTTTTTGCGCTTGCCCACGCGCGCGATCGTCGTCGTGCCGTCGGCCTCTTCCTGATGCTGCACCATCGACTGTCCTCCTCGGATACACACTATTCCCCATTAGATTACGCGATGTTTGCGACGGCTGCGGCACGCATGGCGCACTCCCCGCAGTCGCCTACGCAGGCAACACGCGTGGCAGTCGCGGTGTTGCAACGATTGCGCGCGGTGCACGCCGGTTTCTTCACCCGTGCCTGTACAGTATGAGTGCGCGGGCGATTAGCTCAGTTGGTTAGAGCGCCACCTTTACACGGTGGATGTCGGGGGTTCGAATCCCTCATCGCCCACAGTGTGGCCCCGTCTCGAGATTGGCTTGAGGCGGGGCTTTTCCGTTGCGGCAGTAGGGTTCGCGCGCCTCTGCCATGTTTTCCTATGTTTACCAGTTTTTACCCGTTTGGGGTGTGGTTTGCGTTTTTTCGTGTCCAAAACGTGTCCAAACGTTCGGTGTCTACCCAGCCGTGCGTGGATCCGGCAGCAGTCCGGTCTCGATGAGTTCGAGTGTGCCGAGCATATCGCTATTGACTGCCCGCATGCGCGGATCTGCGAGCATCTCGTCGAGGGTCCACCATGTGCAGTCGTGCCCGTCGGCGTCGAATTCGAGGTGGTCGAGGCGGTGGAACTCGGCCTCCCCCTCCCAGTCCTCGAGGTCGACGAGATAGTGGTTATGGACGCAATCGTATTGGTAGTCTGTGTCCGGGTCGATGTCGTAAAACCCGATCGTGTACACGTAGTGGCGTGGCATGTCGTCGTGTTCGGGGCATCGTTTGCGGCTGTCGACCATGAGCGTGCCCGATGCAGGTCGCGTCGGCATGCATGGCAGGTAGTCGGTGGCGAGCGAGCGCAGCGCATGCTCTGGGGTGTCAGTCTCGTGGATGGTTTGGTTGGGTAGTAGCCAGCTGTCCCAGTCGTCGTCCCAGGTGAGCAGGATCCGGCCGGAGTTGCGGATGACGGCTATGGCGCTCTCGATGGTTTTCATATCCTCTATTGTCTCATGGCGCGACACGCCATGTTGACTTAGACTTAAGTCTGTGTCATACTATAGCTATCAAACAAACACCACCCCAACCAAGGAGCTGATTGAAATGGCACAGTACAACATCCACCACACCTGCGGCCACGAGGAAACCGTCCAGATCTACGGCACCAACGTCCACGGCGAACGCCAGCGCAAGGCCGAATGGCTCGAATCCAAGCCCTGCCGCGACTGCGAACGCAAGGCGATGCGCGACGAGAACCTCGCCGGCGCGGCCGAGCTCGAAGGCTCGGAGAAGCAGGTCAGTTGGGCCAACGATCTGCGAGCCAAGGCCATCGGCGACATCAAGGCGAAGCTCGCGAAGATCGACACGCAGTACATCGCCGCACCTCAGGACTGGAAGGACGCGCAGCGCACGGCCGGCGAGGCAATCATCACCGCCATGCTCGCGGAGACCAGCGCGAAGACGATCATCGACAACCGCGACAACCTCGTCAGCCACTACGGCGCTGTGGCCCAGCAGGCCGCGAAGTAAGAAAAAGCGGTGCCGACCCAGAGGTCGGCCGGCACCGTTATCAAACAAACCCCAAACAGCAAGGGGTCCAGCCAGTATAGCAGGGAGATGGAATCATGGCACTCGTGAATCTGAGCGAATACGCGGCCGCACATGGCCTCAAGGTGACCAATGTGCGCACCGCCAGGGTGCGCGGCAAGCTGCTGACCGCCGTCAAACGGCATGGCGTGTGGATGGTCGACGAGGCGGAGCCGTGGTACATGGAGCGTCGCAAGGACTGGTACACCGATGAGGCGAAAGACCTGACCGAAGGCGAGATGGACGCGTACGACCGGGTTTTGATGATCCGCCACTACGCGCAGTGCGGACAATACGGCGAGACCTTCGCCAAGTGCCTCGGCGAGATCCCGGTGGACGTGCAGGAGGCGTTGCCGGCGCAGCAGGTCGCCGCCCTGATCGACGCGATCCACGACTCCTATGAGCGAGGATACCGTGCCGGCATGGCCGAGGCCGGGCTATAAACGAAAAAGAGGGCCGGCAGCATGCAGCCACCGGCCTTCACCACTCGATCAGATCGAACGGATCGAGACAGTTATGATATGTAAAACATCATAATTTCAATCCAACTCCCCTGCTGAGGCCGGGGAGACAGTACGTCTTGCGACGTATCCGCCAGCATAGCAGCGCACCGCAGAAAACGCAAAAACAGCCCCGCTCCTCTCACCATGGTTGGCGAGTGGGGCGGGGCTGTTTTTCTCAGAATTCTTGGAATAATACCATAATTCTGGGGTTATTCCGGGATTCCCGAGTATCTCCCTAGTATTCCCTAGTCATGTGTTTTGTTGAGTGTGTCGATGATGGCGTGCTCCCGTGGTGAGAGCGTCCAGACGAAATCGTTGGCCGCTTTGGCCGCTTTGGCCGCTTTGGCCGCTTTGGCCGCTTTGGCCGCTTTGGTGTACCGTGCCTGCAATGCGTGGCTCATGAGGAACCCGTTGCCGAAGATGCTTTTGCCGGCTGTTTTTTGGCTGTCGAGCCTGCTGATGCGAGCCACCTCGCTGCGCGAGACGCGCAGGTCGATGCCGTAATGGTCGAGCTGGCCGACCCGGCTGACGGTGAGCACCTCGCCCGGGTATTGGTATGACGGCAATGGCGTGGGCTTGTGCGCGTCCTGCACGGCGTTGATCGCCTGTGACAGGCCGGGGGCGGTGCGAATGAAATCGTCGCCCAATGTGGTGAGGAACGCGGTCTTGACCTTCGCGCCGTTCTCATAGACGATCGTCGTGTTGGTGACGATGTGGTTGACCGGAATGTCTGCGCTGAAATTGGTCAGGTATGGCGCGAAGAGGAAAAAATCGATATCATGCTCGAGGTACCATCGGCAGATCTTCGAGAGGATGCTGAATGGCGGATTGTCGATGACGACGCAACCGTCCGGGTATTCTTCGTGCTGGTAGTCGCCGCCCGGCCAGAACGGACGCACAACCGGCCGGCCATGGATCCCGTATTCATCCGTCACCCATTGCAGGGCCGTGTCATACACATCGGGGGGGGTATAGCAGTCATCCGTGGTCTTTTTCGGTTTGAATTTGTCGACGAACGCCTCGTACTCCAGTTCGCCTTGGTCCATAACGTGAACCTCCTTGGTGGTGTGGTGTATATGAGACCTGCCGCGGCACCACTGGATTGTGATGCCGCGGCAGGTGTGGTCAGGACATACGGGCTAGCCCCGCGTGTCGGCGATGCTCGCGAGGCTTTCGCCGTCGTCGACTTCGGGTATGCCGGCGATGCTGGTGAGCAGGCTCAATACGCCGCCCATGAGCGCGACGGATAGCACGTTCATCCAGTCGGCTTGCATGAGGCCGATCGCGCCGGTGCCGAGCACGCCGATCGCGGCCTGCGCCATGGTTTTCAGCGCGCGGATCAGGGCGGCGCGCACCCACACGCGCGTCGGACTCGGTGTAAGCTCACGCGTGGGCAGACTGTCCGGGAGTGGTTGGTCGCTCTCGTCGTAGGTGTGGCGGGTGTCGTCGAGGTTGTCGCTCATATGGATCCTCCTGTCAGCCGAGCATCTGGTTGACGCGGGCCTGCACGGCCGCGTAGTTGGAGCCGAGGCGGCGCTGGCGTTCCGCGCCGTTGCCGAATTCGCCGGCGATGGTGCGGCGTGCCAGGTCGTCGATGTTCACGGCCGGTTTGGCGGCAGTCGTGCCACCGGCGCCGAGCATCTGGTTGACGCGCGCCTGCACCGCGTTCGGATCGTATCCGGCGGCCTTGAGACGGTTCATGCGATTGGCGCCGTTGCCGTAGGCGCCGTTGATGACGTCTCGGGCGATGGCGTCGATGTTCGCGGCCGGGGCGGGGCCCGCCGCGCCGCTCATGCCGCAGATCTCATTGACGCGCGCCTGCACCGCGGCCGCGTCGTACCCGGCGGCCTTGAGCTTGGCCATGCGGTCGGCCCCGTTGCCCCATTTGCCGTTGATGACCTCACGGGCGACCTGATCGATGGACAGTTTGCCGGCCGGTTTCGGCGCGGGCGCCGGTGCCGGCGTCGCGGTGGGCAGTTTCTCGCCGGCCTTCTGGCGTGCCAGTCGGTCGAGGCGTGCCAGGTCGTAGGTGCCGGGGCAGTCGGTGCTGGTCCAGTTGCGGTGGGGTTTGAGAGGCAGGTCGCCGTAGGTTTTGCGCAGGTCGGCGATCAGCTGGGCGATCGTGTCGTAGTCGCCGTCGGACTGGCGCCAATTACACTCGATCGAAATGGATTTGTCGTTGCCGCCCGAGCCGACATTGATGCCGTCGCCGCACGCCCACGCGCGGTCGCCCGGCGCCACCAGACAGGCGACTCGGCCAGCCTCGGCGACATAATGCGCACTCGTCTGGCGCGATCCGGTCACGAACAAATTGATGACGGTGTCGAACGATGGTCGGCGCACGGATGGGTCGTCCCACCAGTGGATCGTGATCGCGTCGATGCCATACGGGCGGCCCGGCGTGAAACAGGCCGCATCGTACTGCGTGAGGTAGTTGTAATTGGACATGGTGTTTCCTCTCCTAATATGAGTAAAGGCCGCAGCGGGATTGCCGTGGCCTCATGGTTGGTTAGTCGGTGACGATGGAATCGTCATTGCCTGCGTGCTGGTCGTCGTCTGGCGCGTACGCGGGCAGGGCGCGGATCTCGTCGATCATCTGCGTGCCATACCCGTTACCGCCGATGCGATGGTAGGCGGAATACAGGCGTTCGCAGATGCGTTTCTCGTTATGGTGGGCCCAGCCGCGCTGTGTGTACCGGTGATGCCGTTCGGCGAGCCGCATGTACGCGAGTTCGGTGACCGCGAGTTTCAACGCCTCGAACTCCTCGCGAGTGATGCCGGCCTGTTTGTCGTGCCGGTCCACCGCCCACTGGATGATCGCGAACCCGCTCGAGATGACCGCGACGAGCAACGCGCCGACCGCTGTAACGTCCAAATCTCACCTCCCCTCTCAAAACGGAATATGGGTTACAGTTCCCATGGGCCTACTTGCCCGGCCGTGGTCGCGTCGCGGGGGCCCGCGAACCACGGGTATGGAATCTTGCCCGCTTGGTAGGCGTCGTAGAGTTTCCCCCAGTCCTCGGGCGTGTAGACGCCGACCTCGCAGAGGGTGTATGGGCCGTGGGTGACGGCGATGGTGCGGTTGTTCGCCGCGCCCGGGCTGGAGACGGCGATCCACTCGCCTTGTTTGGCGACGACCGGTGCGTTCTCAACGCTGAGCTTGTCGAGCACATCCTGTGTCGCGTCGCTGATGCGCGCGTACAGGACCATGCCAGACAATTGGGCGTTCGTGAGCGGCGCCCACGCGAACACCGAACCGGTCGGCGCGCCATCAGCCAACGTATACCGGCGTTTCTCCCCGATGATCGTGGACGTGGCACGCCACATGTTGCGCAATTTGAGGCACCTCGGATCCGGGTGCAGGTTCTGCACAGTGTCGATGCTGCTCATGCCGCCGCCCCCAGGCCGGAGACTACGGGTAGTACTCGTTGAATCGTTCGATCACATGGGATTCGTCCATCTCGTCGTGCATCATGACCGCGAAATGCCAGAGTTTGTAGCTGCCGGCAGTTGTGTTGAATATCACGACACAATTGTCCTTGCCCGCTTTGTCGGCGTCCAGCCGAATACCGGTTTTGAACTGTGCTGGCGGGACCTCCACGGCGCTCTGCATGGTCGTCGAGGACAGCCAGACACGCAACGGCGTCTGCGTGTTCGCCGTCTCGCCACGCACGTAGAGGCTGAGCGGCGTGCCCGCTTTGATAGCCTCCGAGTCCAGTGCGAGGGCGACCTCCACACGCGAGTCGATCACCAATCCGGGTTTCGGGGTGAGCGCATAGTTTTTGCAGCCCGTGACCTGCCGTCCGTCGGGTAGGGTGATGAGTCTGCTCATGCGACCACCACCAGAGCGCGGTGGCAATCCACATGTGGATGGAAAACGCTAGGAGGAAGCCCCCCCCCCGTACGATTCCATCACCGTCAAACCATGCGATATTGTTGGCGATCATGTGTTGGTAGTCCTCCTCGCTCATGACGAACAGTTGGCGCACCCATATCGCGCAGTTCATGTTCGGGCCGACCATCACGCGAAACTCGACCATGGAATCCTCCGGCACCGTGTTTGCTGTGGTGACAATACGCCCCGGTGTGCCGTCCCATGTGGCCGGTGTGAGCTCTGTGCGTGGCATGATGACCACACGCAGCAGATTCTGTGGATACGCGCCCTGCGGGGCGCTCACCTCCGCACCGAACCGGTACACGCCGGCCGGCAGCTGCAACTGCGTGTACACGTACGAATCCGGTGTGCCGCTCTGATTCGTGATATGCAACCGGTTATCGGACAACATCTGCAACAGGATGCTCTTGCCCGTGTAGAACGCCCAATCAGCAGTATCCACAGGTTTCGGATCGGGCAGCAGATTGCGTGCATACGGGTCACTCATGGGGTTCGCCCCCGATTGTGGCGAGCCGTGCCTGCAGGGCGCTGTTCGCAGCCGTGAGGATCGCGTTCTGCCGGGTCAGGTCGGCGACCTGCCTGCACAGCACGTCCACGACCGCGTTCGCATCCACCTCGACATTATTTGCGGTGTTGGCTGTCATTATTTTCCTCCTTGTTTGACTTGGGTGATGAATGCCGTTTCCAGTGCGGCGAGCGTGGCCCGGATCGGGTCGAGTTGGCTCGGCGCGTGGGCGGCCGCAGCGCGCAACGCCATGACCGGTGCGCCCCCCGGCTGCATGTCGGCCGTGCTGTCCGTGTCGTCGGCGTCGCGCAGCTGGTCGTATTTCGCCGCCCAGTCGACCGGTTCGGCGTCGGGATGGGTGTGCTCGATGATGGTTTCGAGCGCCGTGTCGTACGATTCCAATCCGAGCAGCGCCCTCCAACTGGCGATCGCCTGGTATGGGATGGCGAGGTCGCGCCCGTCGTCGGTGGTGACGAAACACATTTGTTGGGTGTCGTCGCGTGTGATGGTGGTCATAGGTTCGCGTTGCCTCCTGTTGCAATGAGCATGTTGACGACGCAGCGTGCGGCCTCACCATTGGGGTTCCACCAGTGCAGGCCGATCTGCGTGGCGGTCGCGGACGAGTGGGACACGGTGGCCGCTTTGTTGGATTCGCACCCACACACCACACGGACACTGCCCGCGTCGGCGAATGGTTTCGGCCACACGTATGTGAATGTTTTCTGCGTGTTTTTGTCCACGTTGCCGTAGTCCACGCGGCAGTGCACGACACGGGGCAGGTCGTCAATACGCCGGCCCGCCACGTACACGCCGGCCGGGTCGTCCGTGTTGCTGGGGGTACCAGCCAGGGAGATCTCGAATCGGGTGGTGTTGATCGTGGTTTTGGTGTAGATCACGGCACTGGCCGAACTGCCGCCGGTGTTGTCGCCGATGCCGATTTTGCGGCGGAAAACGTTGAGCGCGCTCGTGTCGCCCACGGTCAGGGTCCATGACTGTGTGTTTTCGTGGCGGGTGCCGGCTCCGGGCACGGTCTGGTCGGGCAGTTTCACGAACGCGCCGCTCATGTCCCATGCCTGCCCGTAGTCGGTCTGGAATATGATGTTGGCCAGTCCGACGCTGCCGCCGGCGTCCATGGCGCCGATGATGATCCGGCTGCCCGAGCGTGCCGTGCGCAATCCTCCGGTGAGGATGGCGATGCCGGTGCGCCCGTCGAGGTTGATCATCTCCTCTCCACTGTCCGACCAGGCGACGAGCTCACTGCCCCGTATTTTCACGCCCTTGGCGTCGTCCGGGTAGGTTTGCAGCGTGGCGCCGGTGATCTCACCATTGGACATGACGGCGCCCTTGAGCATGATCGACCCGTCCGCGCCCAGCGTGAATGACGTCTGTTTGCTGGTGTCGAACGCGACGATCCCGCCGGAGGTGAATTTGATGCCGGTGTTCGCCTCGCGGCTGGTTTGGATCGTGGGCGCGGTGATGACCGGGCCGCTGATCTCCCCGCCCGACTGTATGGCGCCTTTGAGTGAGAGCACCCATTCGCCAGCCTCGTTTTTCGCATACGAGAGGTGGTCGCCGAATGTCACTCCGTCGCCGTTGATCCGCGCGACAGTCGTTTTGTTCGCGCCAGTGCCGGCGACGAGCTTGTAGTCGGCACCCTCGATACTGCCGCCGCTGATCGCCGGCGTGCTGATGCCGGCCCCGATGATGTTGACCGACTGCAGGATCGCCTCACCGGTTTTCGCATCCAATGTGACGACCGGATTACCGGACGAGTCCACCATCGTGAACCCGTTGTTGTTGAGCTGGATGCGCTCGTTCGACGTGAGGAACGCGCCGCCTTTGATGACCGCGCCATCGAAAAAATCCGCCGACACGAGACCCGCGCTTATGGTGCCGCGCACGAACAGGCTGTCGGCGGCGAACGTGAGGTCAGCCCACCGCGTGCCGTTCCACGTCCACAGGTGTTCAACCTCGCCTGAATGGTCGACGAGCACGGAAACGGAATTGTTCGGTTCGCCCAGCCAATAGGTTTCGAGTGGTTTGCTCGACGTCTGCCACCATTCGTCACCCGGTTTGAGCAGATCATATGTCGGCTCGGTGGGTTGCACGAACCTCTTGTTTTTGCTGTCGGCGGTGGTCTGGGCTCCGATGACGGCCGCCTCCGCGGCCTCCAGACGCGCGTTCGAGTTGGCTAGATCAGTTTCGAGCTTGCGGGCGAGCTGGGTCGCCTGCTCGGCCTGCTGCTCCGCCTCATACACGAGCGTAACGTCCGTGATGGAGGCGTCGTCGAAATACGCGTTCACGGGCTGGTTGAACGCGATTCTGGCGCGAATGTATTTCACGCCGTCCTCAACCACGTAGTCCATGGTCTGGCGTGTCCATGTCTGCACCTCGATGAGGCTCGTGTTCGGACAGTTCTGGCAGTCGCTCCAATTAATGCCGTCCGTTGATTTCTGCAGGCGCGGGCCGCCAGCGGTCGCCGCACCAGCACTGACGAGCTTGTACCAGTACTGGAACCTGTAGCGGGCGCCCACAGTCACGGGGATCGGATGCTGTGAGATGAGTTCACGGCTGGCGATGGACGCGTCCGTGTTCAGGTACGCACGGTAGGAGCCGGAGCGTGAGTATGGGCTTTGCTGGCGGTGGGGTTTGCTCCCCACGCCCGCGACCCACCCGTCGTCCTGCTCGTCCCCAGACTCGAAACCGCCGTTATAGAGCAGTTCCTGTGTCTGCGCGGACAATACGTTGAGCAGTGCCTGCGCGCTGGCCGCGGCCTGTGCAGCACTGTTCGCGGTGGCCGCGGTGACCGCGTGTGCCTTGTCGAGGCGGTCGACCTCACCGGCCGTGGTCTGACTGAGCGTGTCCGCGTTCTGCGCGAGTCTCGCCGCATCCTCCGCACTGTTCTGCGCCGCTTGCGCCATCTTGTAGGCGCCGGACTGGGTGACGTCCGTCCACGCCCACTGACCATCGCTGTAATCGACACGGGTCGTCGTGTAGAGGTTCGACGCCCTATCCAACGCGGGCTCCACCGTGCTCCACGCGCCCTCCGGGTTTTTGCCGGCCGGCTTGGCCGGCTTCGACGCGGCGAGCACATAATACGTGGTGAGCGCGGTCACACTCACACCAGTCGCACCAGTGGCGCCCTGCGGGCCCTGCTGGCCCATGGGACCCGTATCGCCGGTCACCGGTGTCGCGCCAGTCACCGTTGTACGCCCGTCGCCGTAGGTGATCTTGGTGCGCATCCACACCGTCGCACCGGCCGGACGGGTCACACTGCCGGTCGTCCACCCGCTCGTCGGGGCCGTAGTGGCACCGCCCACCGCGTACTCGATCACACTGCCGGTGATGGTCTTCGCAGCATTGTCCGTCGCGAGCTGCTTCGCCGCGTTCGCGGTCCGCTCAGCGCTTTCGGCCGTGCCCTTAGCGGTGTTCGCAGTGCCGGCCGCTTTTTCGATGTCCTTGGCCTGCTGCTCCTGCGTGCCCTCCACGCTCTCCACACGCGACACCGCGTCGAGCATGTCCTGCTTCACGCTGGCGACATCCGTCGCCATATCCGCATAATCGCCTTTGAGCTTGTCCGTCTCCGTTTTGATGGCGTCCGACGTCTCACGCGCCGCCTTGTCCGCCTCCGCACGCAGATAGGCTTCCTGCTCGATCCCCTCACGGTTCGCCTCAATCTGCTGCTGCGCCTCGGTGATCGTCGTGTTCACCTTGTCTATCTGCGCGGCAGTGTCTTCCTTGGCGGCTCCGAGGATCTCGTCGGCCTTCGCGTCCAGCTCCTCCTGGCTGATGCCCTCCCATAATGGGGATTGGGTTTCCGACTCGGGGTCGTAGCGGCTGATACCACCATGTTCCGCGGTGTCCCCGATGAGCACGCCAGTACCATCACCAGAGGGAATGTACACGTTCGCCGCCTTGCGGGTCTGGTTTTCCTGCGCGGTGCGCAATGCGGTCTGGGCGACCTGCATGGCGAGCGTGTCCGGGTCGATGTTGATCTGCAGATGCTGCGCCATACGGTTGCCTCCCCTGTTTAGACGCTGATGTCCTCCATCACGTCGAATATGAGTTCGATTCGGTTGGTGTTGTCGCCGCTCATGCGCATCAGGCGCGTGCAGTAGACGCCGTCGGGCAGTGGCGGATAGTCTCGGATGTCGAGGTCGACGCGTTCGCCCGGCCAAATGTCCCCGATGGGGAATGATTGGGCGCCACCCTCGTCGATGTCGGCCGCGTGCACGGTGGCAGTGATCTGCATGAGCGGCTTGTCGTTGGCCGCTAGCACGCCCGCCGCATGCTCTTTGAGCACCGAGAGTTTGTCGGTGTCGGAGTCCGAATACGTGGATTCGCGCAGCGGCCAATTGATGCCGGGTTTGCGCAATAATGTGAGGTCCTCGGCGGACGCGGTGATCTGCGCGGCGTCCGTGCCCGCGCCTGAGGCGTAGACGCGGTGCACGGCGCCCAGATGGTCCACGGTCAGCTCGTCCAACGCGCCCGCATACGGCGCATACCCGAGCGAATGCACCTCTCTCTGGCCGAGATAGATCTCACTATCCGAGCCTGCGAGGAACGCGCACCGCACATGCGACTGATCAGGCAGGTAGGGGCGGAACTGCATGTCTGGCCCGCCCAGGATGTTCGACAGGTCGGTGAGCAGTTTGCGGCACCCGTTGTTTTGGATGTCCCACGCGGAGTATTCGCGGGTGCGCGTCCCGGCCTCGCCGCGGTAGGTCCAGTCGATGGGCAGTGCGCCGGATGGTTTCGCGTCCGTGCACAACCAGCCGATCTCGCTCGCGATCCCACGGTACGACAGGTTGGTGAGCCGGATCGTGTCCGGGCTCGTGCCGTTCGCGCCTGCCCCGTATCTTCCCTCGCGCACGAGGTAGCGGTGGTCGAGCAGGCCGAATGGCGACGTGAGGCTGAAACTCGTGTCGATGGCGGTGTCGGTGCGCACGCCGATCGCCGCGGCGACGACCGGTTTGCCCATCAACCCCATGTCGATGTCGTGCTGGGACGCCCAGGTCAGGAGAATGCTGTACCGGTCCGGGGTGAGAATGCGGCGTTTGGCTTGCATCGTGTCGCCCGGCACCGACCCCCACGGGACCGTCACACCCGACAGGTCGAGGTCACCTACGCCCTTGTCTTTGAGGGTGGCGAGCGACGAGTCGGACACGTCCACGCTCCATGCGAATTTTGGCAGGTCGATGGGCGCGTGGATCACCCCGGTCATGGTCTCGAACACCCAACTACGCCACGCCATACATCCACCGCCTCGTTATTGTTTGACGCCCTGGTCGATGACGTCGAGTTTGATGCCCGACCAGCTGCCGTTGTAATGCACCGTTGCGTTCGTGCCGTATCCGACCCAGCATTTGATGCTGACCGTGTGCACGCCACGCCCGCAGGGGACGTTCGTGCGGAACTGGTACGGTTCCCACGCGCCGCGGAAACAGTAGTTGAAAAAATCACCGACCGGTTTGCCGTCGATGAGCACCTGGCCGCGCACCTCACTGTATTTGCTCAAATCACCCGCACCGTTGCTGCCGGCCGCGTTCGCGCAGATCGTGACCACGCATTCGAGGTCACGGTCCGTGGGCAGGTTCACCTGCACCCGGCACCACTCTTTCTGCGCGTTGGTCAGAGTCGTGTCCTGCTTGAGCTGCGCGGACGCGATCAATCCCTGCGCGGCGCCATAGGGGACCGCGTAATCAATCTCACCCACACGGGTCGCGTTGCGCAGGCTCGTGCTGTTGGCCGGCACCTGCATGTAGGAGAGCACCGTCACGCCGGCGGGAGGCGTGGGTTTGACCGGGCTGGCTGCAGGCGTGCCCTGTGTGACACCAATCACGACGAGATTGTCCGTGTCACGTAATTCTTTTTGGTTGTGGGCCTGCAGCCAGACGCAGTCGATGCGCGGGTTCGCGCTCTGATTCGCCTCCACCACCGGTGAGGATCCCCCACCCCAATACGCTTCCATCGCACCGTCCGTGCCGGACCGGCTCGTGACTGCCACACCGGCGGCCACCTGATAGGCCAGCGTATCGGACGCGAGCACACCGAGGCCGACGATGATGCCGGTGGACGCCCAATGCGACTGCAGGATTTTGCGGTGCGTCAACGCGTCGCACCCCTGCCAGCCATTGCCTGCGCGTACCGCGCTCACACCGAGCGCCGACGTATCCACCATATTGACCTCCTAGATGTATGTGTCGTGAGATTCCACATCGACCCACCCGCCGCCGACCGTGCGCAGCAGCAGACTCAAACCGCCCTGCGGCGGCACCGTCGGGAATCCTCGTGAAATGAGTGTTTCGGACACGTCCACACCGTTGACGCTGGCGGTGCGGGTACGTGAATCCAATATGAGCTCGCTGCCCGCATACACGGGCAGTGAGCATTGCAGGCGCAGGTCGGTGCCGGGGAATTCGAGGTCCACACCGTCCGGCATGGGCCCGTGCACACGGAACACTGGGCGGGCGGGGCTCGACCCGGCATTGGTGACCACGCCCGTGTTCGACGCGGCCGCATCATCATCGTCGAGATAGTAGGTCAGCGGGTAGTGTATGCCCTCGTCGCCCTCCAACGTGACGAACAGGATGCTCACGGAATCGTTGGGGTCGCCCAGCCATTCGGTCGCGAGGAAATCATCCTGCGGGTAATAGGACAGGCCACCCGACCCGTTTTCCAGGCTCGCGCACTGCAACTGGCAGCCCCGTTCCAGACTCGACAGGATTTCCGGGCGCGGGCACACGATGATGATCTGCCCGGTCAGATACTGCCAGTTGACGTTCTGCGTGGTCTGCTCCGTGTCGATCGAGTCGACATACCCCTCGCAATACAGGTCATGCGCATCGTCCTGCACGCGCACACGCACCATGCGGTGCAGGAACATACGCAGATGCGACTGCATGTCGAGCACCTGATTACGGTCGTGGGCCGTGTCGGCGAGCAGGCGGTATTCCACCGTGACGGTGCGCGCCGCGTAGAGGATCTGCGCGTCCTGCACATCATGCGCCCCGTCGCCCGCCAGCCGTTCGGTCAAATCGACCTTCGCGTCCGGCGAGCTCAACCAACTGGACAGGCCGCGCAGAATCATGCCCCGTGCGGCCGCCGACCCGTCGATGACCGCGTCCGGGACATCGGTGGCACTCAATGTGACGATGCTCATACGATGCCTCCTATCGGCTGGCGCCCAGCAGGGTACGCGTGTTCATGCGCAGTTTCGCGGCCGTCAATTCGGCCTGCACATACGGCGAGTTGTTGGACGCGAAATTGTTCGTGATCTGCTGCGTGTACACGTTGCGCGCCGCATCGAACCGCTGCGCCTCCACATACGGTGCCGCCGGCGTCGCCTGCACCATGCCGCCACCCGCAAACCCGGCCGCGGCCTTGAACTGCTCGTAGTAGCCGCCGTTGATCGCCTCGAGCTCACGACGATATTTCGCCGTACTACGCGCGTTCGTGATGTACTCGCCATTGGAGACGCGACGCAGGATACTGTCCGACGTGCCGGTGCCGGGGCCACTGATATACCCGCCGAGCGCATTGCCCTTCGGAATCGTCCCACCGTGGACCTTCTCGCCCTGGCTGGTGTAGTAGGTGGTCACCGTGAACGACTTGTCACCGATGGTCATCTGCTGCAAACGGCCAATCTGCTGCTCCGCGGCAGCAGTACCAAGAGCATTGATACTGAAATTCTTATCACTGATCTTCTGCTGCTGCACCTGCTTTACCGACTGCAGAGCCTGATCGTTATTGCCGTAGATGAAACCTGTTTTCTTATCAATCTTCCAGCCGTTCGCTTGAGCGACCTTCTGCCAGTAATCGTTGTTCTCACCCTTGAGGTATCCGGTTTTCGTATCGATCTTCGCACCGTTAGCGAGCGCGAGCGCGATGTCGTACTGGTCCTTGTTGAGGGTGAGTGTGCCGGTTTTAGTGTCGATTTTCGCGCCGGTGATTTCGGCGAGCGCCTGCATTGCTTGGTCGTTGTTGCCGTAGACCATGAATTGGCCGTTCGGCATGGATTGCAGGCGGAGTTTGGTGTCGTCGATTTTCTGGTTGGCTTCATCGGTGTTGGCGTCCACTGTTGGGTTGGCTATGGTTTTGTCGAGTTCATCGAGTTGGTTTTTCATGTTCTCGGTTTCCTCGCGCGTCAGCCCATAGGTGGTGGCGAGCTCTTCGGCTTTCTCACGGCTGATGCCTGCAGCGGTGGCGGCGTTGATGAATGCGTCGCGCGCGCTGACCAGGGCATCTCCGGCGCGTTTGGTGGCGCCTTCCATGTCCCCGGTCGCCTGACCTTCTTCAAGGAATTTTCTTGCGGTGTCCTGTGCCTGTCCGGCGAGCCCGTACAATGCGGTCTTCGCTTCTTCGCCTTTTTCTTGCAATCCGGCGAGGTAGTTGCCGTTTTCGTCGAGCACACGGCCTTGCGCAGTGAGGTTTTCCACGGTCTCGCGAATGCTTTCGTCAAGCTGCACCTGTGCTTGGGCGGCGCTCAACGCGGGGGCCGCCATGGAGAACAGGCTGTCGATGAGATCGTCAACGGCGGTCGCATACTCGTCGGCCGCTTTCTGTGATTCCTCCATCGCCGCCGTGAGTTCACTGGTACCGTCGGCTGCGTCCTGGGCGGCCCCAGTTTCCTGATCGAGGGCTTCTTGTTTCTGCTCGGACAGGCGTGTGCTGTCCTCGTAGGCGTTCTTTTCGGCCTCGAACACGTTTTTGAGCACTACAGCGCGGTTGAGGTCGTGCATGTTCCATGAGTTGTGCAGTTCCTCATATTTGGCGTTGTATTCATTCAGCGCATTGGTGTCGCCAATGGCGGCACGGCTGATGGTGTTCATGCTGATGCCGATTTTATCGAGCACATCGGGAATGTCCCTGGCTCCGGTCTTCCACTGCGAAAATCCCTCGGAGACGCGGTTCGTTCCGAGTTTCATCGCGCTCATGTCCTCGATCATGACGGTGATGGCGTCCTGACCGGATTCGAGTGAGCTTTGGAAATCCTTCGCTTTCTGGGCTGCCTGAGCCGCTTTGTTCGCCCATGCGGCGAGCAGTGCGCCTCCCGCGGTCAGGGCGACACCCCATGGACCGCCCATGAGGCCGAACAGCCCGGCACCCACGCTTTTCAATCCACTCATCGCGGTCTGGCCTCTGGTCAGCCCGTTGGCCATGAGCTCACCGCCCGTGACGGTGGACGACATCGCGGAGGACAGTTGCCCGATGCCCGCGGCGAATTGCGGGATGGACTGCTGCAGACGCTGCACCGGGTCGAACACCAGCCCCAAGGTCTTGCCGACCACGGTGCTGGAGTTCTTCAAATCGCCGAGTCCCTTGTGCAGGCCGGCGAACACGCCGATGAGCAGGCCGCCTTTGACGACCCACTGTTGGATGCTGGGGTCGAGGCTGGCGAACGCGTCCACGACACCGGTGATGCCCTGCACGATGTCACGCAATGCGTCGTTCGCACCGGACCCGGTCTTGATGAGCGCCGTCTCGATGGCGCCGCTCAACTGCTCCATGTCGCCCTTGAGGTTGTCGGTCTTGGCGGCGGCCATCTGCGCGGCCACACCCGACTCGCTCACGGTTTTCGTCCACTTGGCGACACCGTCCGCACCGGCCTCATACAGCGCGTTCGCGGCGCGCACCGCGTCCGCGCCGAAAATCGTGTTCATCGCCGCGTTGCGCTGCTCCATCGACAGGCCGCCCATACGCTCCTGCAACTGGCCCGCCAACGCTTCGAGGCCGATGAACTGGCCGGACGCGTCGTACGCGTTGATGCCGAGCTCCTCCATCGTGGCCGCGGCCTGTTTGGAGGGGCCGGCGAGGCGCTGCAGCATGCTTTTGAGGCTGGTGCCGGCGTCCGAACCGATCATGCCTGTGTTCGCAAACAGGCTGAGTGCGCCGACAGTCTCCTGCATGCTGATGCCGAACGAATTGGCAACCAGACCAGCCTGAGAGAGCGCGTAGCCGAGGTCGGAGGCGGACCCCTGCGCGGCGGCCGCACCGGCGGCCAAAGCGTCGGCGACGGCCCCGGCGTCCTTGCCTTCGAGCTTGAACTGGGCGAGTGCGGAGCTCATGAGTTCGGCGGCGTCGGCGACCTGCATGCCATCGGAGGCGGCGAGGTTCAATGCGCCGGACAGGCCGCCGGAGAGCACGTCGGCGGTGCTCATGCCGGCCTTGGCGAGTTCGTTGATCGCGTTCGCGGATTCCGTCGCGTTGAACACAGTGCTTTTACCCGCGTCCAATGCGGCGGTCTTCAACGATTCGAGTTCGTCGCCGGTGGCGCCGGTGTTGGCTTTGACCTCGCTCATCGCCTCGTCGAAATCCGCGAACATCTTCACGGCGCTCACGCCGAATGCGAGGCTCATGGCGCCGACGGCCATGCCGGCCTTGGTGGCGGCGGTCTCGAATTGGCGGGCGCGGTTGGTGGGTTTGACGATGGTGGTGGCGAGCTTGTCGGTCTGCGCCGCGGCGGTCTGCATTTTCGCGGAATAGTCCGAGATGTTCGCCGTCAAACGGACCATGATGTTCTCGTTCACCGCCATCGCAGTTCCCTCCTAGTGTCGTGGTCGTAGTCGTGTGGTCTGTGAGTGCGGCGCTTCGACGACACCGCTTTTCGCGTAGCGTTGCATGGCGAATTCACGGGCTTGCGAGGCGAAACACATGTAGACGTCCGCACCGTCAAACAGCTCGCGGAATCTGTCCTCGTCGTGGCAGATGGCCGGATCCATACCGCACAATGGGCACACGTGGGTTTGCTCATAGAGGTCGAGTGCGAGCATCCATGCCTGCTCGCACCCGTCCCATTCCACGGTGTCGCCCTCGCTGGGCGTCCAACCGCGGAAACTCTTGTAGCTGATCCCGAGGGTTCGTGCCGTGCGCAGGGCCGCGCGGAGCATGGGGTCGTCGGCGATGCGTTGGGCGAGCCGGTCGAGGGTCAGGCTTTTGGGAGTGAGATCGCGGGAGTGTTGAGCTGCTGCACGATGGGCATCATCGCGAACAGTTGACTATCGGGCATGTCGGCGAGCAGGTTGAACAGTTCGGCTTTGTCGAACTTCAACGGCTCGTCCGGTGTGGGTTGCATGTGCGCGCCGGTGGTCATGGTGGCCACCGCGTCACGGATCAGTCCGAGCACGTCCTGACTGGATTCACCGTTTTCGGTGGTGGTGTTCGCGGCGACGAGCTGTTCCCACAGGCTCGCGTTCAGGCCTTGCACGTCGAGGATGAGCGTGTGCTCGCGCACATCACGCACGATCTGTTCGAGCTGTTTGCGCAGTTTCTTGGCGGTTGCGGCGCGCGTGGACAGTTCCTTTTCGGTCAGCCCGTTGGTTGGCTCCGCTTCGAGTTGTTCCAATTTCTTTGACAACTCGCGGGATTGGTTGAGTGTGTCGAGGTCGGTGACGATCTCGATATGCCCGGTGGGGCGTTTGATGGTGGGCAGCATGGGATTCCCTTCAAATATGGTGGAGGCCGCCCCACCATGTGGTGTGGGCGGCCTTTGGGGTTATGGGTGCCGGTCAGGCGCCGGAGCCTGCGGCGACGGTCGCGGTCTCGTCCTGCGCGCCGGGGCTCACGCTGAATGTGATCTGGCTGAGCTGGCGCTGGTTGACGGCGTGCGCGACCGGCGTCTTGATGCCGATCGTGACGGGCAGCACGCTGACCTTCTGGCCGGCGGCGAACTCCTGTTCGGACGGCAGGCCACGCCGGCGCACGAAATACCCGGTCTTGCCGCGTGTGAGGGTTTCCACGAGCGTGTTGTCGATCGCCTTGTTGGAGTCGTCGACACGGTTGATGTTGTCCACGACGCGCAGCAGCGTGTCGGTCCATGTCTCCTGTCCGGGGATCTGGCCGACCTCGGCGCTGCCTTCGCGGTCGTCGTCGATCATGTTCTGCCCGTGCGTGGCCTGGAAACCGTCACCGGTCAGCCACATCGACATGTCCAGCACGCCTTCACCGGTCAATTCCGCCACGGTGGGCGCTTTGACGTCCTTGATGGTGGGCACGAACACGGTCTTGACCATGCCGTCCTCGAGGGAGGCGGATACCTCGTTACTCATAGTGTCTCCTTATGGTTGTTGGTTGTGTTGGGGTTAGTGGTCAGTTGGGCCAGCCGACCGTCCATGTGAGCACGCGCATCGCGAACGGGCTGCCGGTCAGGGGTGAGACGAGTTCGGCCGAATAGACGCCAGAATCACGTTCGGGCACCAGCTTGCTGAACCCGTTGCCGGGCCATGCGCCGTCGAGCGCGGCCTGCAGTTTGCCGCACACGATGCCGATGGACTCGTCGGTCTCCCCCACCACACGGATGTCGAGACGGCCCACATGCGATGTCGTCGCCAACGATTCCGTGTGCTGGCGGTCGAACTCGCTGAATGAGACGACCACCCATGGCGGGCTCGCCCCTTGGGCGGGCACCCCGAGCCATGTCTTCCACCCCTTGAGGGCGGGGACGAGCGCGAGGACCTGTTTGCGTGCCTGCAGATAGGTGGTCATCAGTCCAATCCCTCCATCGCCTCGCTCAGATAGTGTTTCCACGTGTCGAGCTCGGCTTCGGCGTGCTCGTAGAACTGGTGGCTGCCACCGCCCTTGTAGGTGCCGAAAAACGCGATGTTCGCCAACCCGCCGGCCTTGGCGGTCGGGCCGATGGCGACGGTCACCTGCATGGGCGCGCCCAGGAACGGTGTCTCGTATTCGATGGGGATCCGTGCGATGCCCGGATTCGACGAGGTGCGCAGGTCGGCGGTGACCGCCTGTTTGATCTTGAGCGCGGCCTTGTTCGTGGTCGCTTCGACCCGCTGGCGTTTCTTCGACGGGGCGAGCCGGAGTTTCGCGGCGAACGCGGTCAGTTGGGACACGTCACTCATCGCTCACCTCCGATTCCGCTGGCATTTGCGACACGTTCCACCGTTTCGCCGTCGCCAATGTCTTTTCGGACTGCAGGTTCACCAGCCGTAGGCGCGCGCCCACCAGATCTGGGTCGTTGCTGGATTCGATGAGCGCGATGTCGCCAGGACGGCAGCCGGACGCGGTGTAGGGCAGATGCAGGTAGAGGTTCCATACGGGCACGTTGCCGCCCACGTTCGTGCTGTCGCCGCTGGCGGACACGACCTGGCTGGCCACGCCGCCGGCGGTCTGCACGCGGCAGGCGCCGTGGTACACGGTGTCCACCACCGGCTGGGTGACGCCCGTGTCGGGGTCGACCTCGAACCGGCCGGTGGGCCGCGCCACCGTGCACACGTCCACCATGAGCTTCAACGCGTCCAATCGTCCCTGTTTGAGGGTGCTTAGAATCCGTTGACGACGAACCATGGGATGCCCCCGTCCCTCGTGTACCCTTCGGCGTCACCGCGTGTGGTCGCGATGGACGCGACGCTTTTGGCGACCACGCCCGACGCCTGCTCACGCACACTGTCGAGCATGCGTTGCTCGCTTTCTGTCAGATAGATGCCGGACGATTCGACCTTGCGGCCGCCACCGTCCATCGCGTCATCGATCTGGCTGGTCCACTGCGTCTCCGCGTTCGGGTTGACGTAGTAGCGGGCCGCGCAGGACAGGGTCACGTCCGCGAGCGCTTCGGGCAATCCGTCACGCAGTTGGCCGTGCTCGTCCGTCCACTGTTGGCGTGTGTAGGAGCGTACGAGGTTGGAGGAGGCACGCAGGACGCGTTCCGCGCGCCGCTGGTTGGTGTCTTCGTCGATGGGTTCGCCGAGCCATTCGGCCAATTCATCGACGGTGGCGAATGGCTGCAGCGTCATGACGGTCAGCCCTGGGATGCGCCGCCGGTGGCGGCGGGTGTGATGAACCCGGCCGGGTACTGCTTGCCTTTGGTGACCAGACGGGTCATGGGATTGGCGACCGCGAATCCGACGCGCATGACCACGCGCATGATCTTGGAGTCCTGCTGCATGGCGTTGTAGATGACCTTGCCGTCGGCGTCGGAGATGATGCCCTGGTCGAAGATTTTGAACGTCATGTCCTGGCGCACGCCGTACACGAACTTCGTCCAGTCGGCGGCGAGCAGTTCGGCCTTGGTGGGGTCCCATGCGCCGTTGGTGACCTCGTTGAGGTCGTAGCCGTACAGGCGGCTGGGCTGGCCTTCTACGATGGACGGCGAGTAGACCGGCTGGCCGTTGGCGTCGCGCAGGCCGATGAGCTGCCAGTTCAGGCCGGCCTTGGACGCGAACCCGTTGATGGCGAACCCCTGTTCGGCGATCTTCTGGCCGAGCGAGGCGACGTCGGCGGCGAAATCCGTGCCGGTTCCGGCGGCGACGGTGTTCTTCGCAGCCTTGGCGCCGGCGAGGATGTCCGTGCCCCAGCTGGCCGGCTTGTCGACGCCGAAGATGGAGGCTTCGTCGATCTTCTTGCCGAACGCTTCGGCGATGAGCGGGCGGATCGCGGCCCACAGGTCGATGTCGGCGTCCTCGACTACGGAGTCGGGAATCGGGACGAGCACCGCGAGTTCTTCGGCGCTGATGGTCACGTCCTCCCACCCGGTCTTCGTGGTCTGCTTGAGACCGCCCTCGGCGACCCAGTACGCTTCGGGCAGGCTGGCGAGCACCGGCTGTTCCTTCTTGGCCTTGCTCATCGTGACGCGCTTGGCGCGGTTCGCGATGACGGACTGCTGCGGCAGTGTCTGGATGATCTCGGTGGAGCGTTCGTTCGGGATGAGCGCGTCACCCAGATCGGAGCGTTTGATGGCGTTGGCGAAATTCTCTGCCATGAGAGTTCCTTCCTAAAAATTGATGGTTCAGTGTTGTGCTGCGCGCAGGGCGTCGCGGATGAAATCGCGCGGCTTGCCGTTGCTGGTCGGGTCGATGCCGCCGGACGGTTGGCGGCGCAGCGGGTTGAGATGTTCCGGCTCACTCGGCGCTGCCGTCTTGAGTCGTGCCGCGAGCTTCGCGGCCTTGGCTTCGAGTTCCTCGGGGCTGCCTGAGCCCAGGAACTCCATGTCGTCTTCGGACAGGGCGGGATGCTTCGCGCGGATCTCCGCGAGCGTCTTCGCGAGGCGCAGCTGTTCGAGTTCCGCTTTCGTCTCGGCGAGGTCACGGTCGGCTTTTTCCCGTTCGGAGAGCTTCTCATCCTCGTAGGCGCGGTTCTTGTCCTTGAGGCCCTTGTTCTCCTCACGCAGGTGCTGCACGAGTTTCCACGCCTTGTCCGCGTCGAAATCATCACCCCAAGGGTTCTGCGGCTCCTGTGGTTCAGACGCCGATGGGTCGTGCGGTGTCTCCGTACCCGTCCCCGTCTCGTCCTGCTCGGGATCGTCGTTCTGGTTGTCGGCCATGATGGCATCCTTTCCTGTTGTGTGTTTCGCGCCCGGCCTGCGGGCAACAAAAATCCCCACCAGCCACTGGCCAATGGGGAAAAGCTTGATTAAGGGAGAGAGCGGTTACTTAAAAAGGTCCGCAAACCGTTGTATTTCGGGATAATCCGGGTTCTTGGTCAGTTCTTTCACCGACTCCGGGATTTGCCTGAGTATTTCATGGTTGACACAAGCGGCGTCCAAAGCCATGACCACTGCGAGGTCAGGCTCGCCTACCTCGATGCTTGTAAGCATGCCGTCTTCATAGTCAGGTAAATATTTTTTGACTATATCTATACATTGGCGCGCGATATCAAACAATTGCCTGTACATGTCCGTCATATCCGCCCCTTTGTTTTCCATTCGCGCCTATGGGAGAGCGCGACTTCTATTCTACCATTCTCGGTATTTCGGACTACGCCGGCGCCGCCGACAGGGAATGCTCTATCCACCTCGTACCGGCCGCCTTTTTTGTATGCTCGCACTTCGACTTGGACGCCATCGATAATTGCCCCAAATCTGTCTAGAGCTCTTTCCTCTGCCGCTTCGATATGCCAATCGGGATTGGCGAGGACTTGGCCGATTGCCTCAGAAATGGTCCTCGGTGTCCAGCTTTCCGGAAATTCCGTCTTGCCGGCCACACCATATCCGGATAGATGCCCGCCTTTGCTTTTTTTGTCTCCGTACATGATATGGTCGCGCACGGTACGGGTCAGCGGTTTCGCCTTGTCGAATGGCCATGTGGCGGTATTGATGGTCGGTGAATCCCGGAAATATCCGCTATCGCGCATGATGGGCAGGATGTTCTGCCATGTCTTCTCGCCTTTGGGGAACCGTTCGGCGGCACGGTAGTAGTCGTCGATCCATTGCTGTTCCCGTTCGGTGGGCTGCCAGTCGCCGTAGACGACCTCGACGGTGCACCCGCAGTGCGCGTGGTATTTGCCGCTTGGCGTGTCCGCCTTGAGCGCGGTTTTCTCGCTCAGATAGACGGGGCCGCGGGAGACGAGCATCGCGCAGAACGCGCACGGGTCACCGTCGGACACGCGACGCCAACCGATGGCGCGGGGATCCTTTTTCGCCCATTCCTGGATTGTGCGCCGTCCGCCGGTGAGCACCGCCTCGTGGAACATGCCCAGGAACAGGCTGCGGGCGGCCGCCCACGCAGCCTCTTCGGTCTGTCCCTTGGCCAGATGCCACATGATGTTCGTGGCGCCCATCCAGTCGAATTCCTTGGCCGCCTGCTGTTTATCGAACCGTGGTATGGCGATGGTCACCTCGCCGCCGGGCTGGCCGATGCTCGCCTCACGGTATTGCGGCAGGTAGCGGGCGGCCATGCGGGCGCTGAGCTGGTACCAGCGGGCGAGCAGGTCGACCATGGTTTTCTTCCAGACCGGCTGCGTGCCGGTGAGGTCGTTGAGGTCGAGCGTGGCGTCCCATAGGCGGCGTGCCTGCGAGTCCGCGGTGATGGCGAGCCTGACTTGGTCGCGCCGGTGTTTGTCGGTCAGTTGCGGCGCGCTCACCATCACCCATCACCCTTCCCTCATTCGCTTGTCGGCTGCAGTTGTTCCCCGTAGATGCGGGCGGCGAGTTCGTCGGCGTCGGGGTGCGCTTCGGCGTATTCGCGCCAACTGTCGGCCTCGGTCTTGGTGACGCCGGGGATTTTGTCCCACAGGCACTGCTTGGGTACGCCCAGCATCTGCGCGGCCTTGCCGAACGCGTCGACGGCCTGGCTGATGGTGCGCGTGTCCGTGTCGGCCCACACCGGTGTCAATCCCATGTTCGCCGCATCGTCCATGCGCCCCTCGGCCGCCGCGCACAACCGCAACGTGTCGAGGTGGCCCACCCCGAACGTCTTGCGCCGCTCGTTGCGTTTCGCGTAGAATCCGGCGCGGCTTTCCTCGATGCCGGCGTCGCCGACGTTGACCATTTTGCCGAACGCGGTCGCCGGTGTCTGGGAGACGGCGGCGAGTTCGTCCACGTCGGACTGTTTCGCGTTGACGATGTTGTCGAGGTCGGTTTCCGGCAGCGTGCTGAACTGGACGCCTTCGCCGCCGAACAGCATGCTGTCTTGGCGCATCTCGAGCTTGCGCTGTTCCTTGGCGTCGTCGTCGAGGTCGCTCAGGTCGATGCCGGTCGCGGTTTTGACCTTCCAGCTGTTGTAGTGCTGAGCGAGCAGTCGGTCGTAGTTGTCCTTGTTGAGACGCTTCGCCAATGGGATGTAGGGTTCGACTTCGCCGGGTGTGCGCCCCTGCAAATCGATCTGGTTGCCGAATCGCACGACCGGGCAGACTGGCTTGCCTTGTGCGTCGCACACGCCATGCGCCTTCGGTTCCATCAGTGAGAGCGCGCCATTCTTGTCCTGCTGGAACCTCCATACGTTCCACGCGTCCCACACCTCATACGCGGTCGTGTCGTCACTGAGGTCGATGACCGCCAGGAACAATTGCGGGAACACGTCGGACGCCGGGTCGTTGTAGAGGGCGAGCGCTCTCATGGGCGTGTGGCAGGTGATCTGCGCGAGCCCGTCGGCCCCGGTGTGGACGGACGTGTAGGCGCTCCCGTAGGCGATGGCCGCTTGGTGCAGGGGGATCTGTTTGGCGCCCATGCGGTTGCGGTTCCATGGTTCCCACATGCGCTTCGCTTTGGTGTTGTCGATGTCGTCGGGGAATTCCACGCCGTCCAGATAGAGGGTCTGGGCGAGGGTGGTGACGACCATGCGCAGCCATGGTGTTTCGCTGATGTCGCGCATGGTGCGGTGTTCGCGTGAGGGGTCCTTGAGCTGGAGTTTCTGTGGGTCCCATCGCCACCAGCCGTCGATGGTTTCGAGTTCGGGCAGTCCTTGCTCGTATTTTTCGCGCAGGTCGGTGAGTGCCTTGGTGGCTTGGGTGGCGTCCTGCAGTTCCGTGTTCATCACCAGATGACTCCCTTCGAGCGTGATTTGCCGCTGTTGAGGTAGTCGCGGCGGATCATGCGTGCGCCGATGGCGCAGATGGCGAGGTCGATTTTGCGTCGGCTTTCCCGGTGTTCCTTGGCGATGCTCATGCCGGCGCGGGTTGGTTGGCGGCGTGCGTTGAGCATGTGGACGCGCAGGCGGGCGTCGCCGTCATGGGGCATGTTCGCGTCCGCGATGTCCGCGTAGGTTTGGTCGACGGCGGCCACGAAGCGTTTTTGCACTTGGTAGTCGACCATGTCGAACATGATCGCGTGCCGGTCGCGGCCGCTGGGTGTCGCCCAGATCTTGAGGCGTTTGCCGTAGTCGCGGTGCCATTGGTCGAACAGACTGTCCCAGTAGCGTTGCCCGGTCTCGGAGTCGAGCACATGGCTGGGGTCGCCGTAGAATCCGATGACGTGGAAGCGGCGGAACGCTTCGCGTACGGTGTCGTCGACGGTCTCCCTTGGCACGCGCCAATCGCGCGCCGCGTCGCCGCGCAGGTGGGCGGGGCGTTGCCACATGCCCAATGGTTTGACGAACCCGTCGCTCAGTCGGCAGGCGACGAGCGCGGTGGCGTCGTCGTTGAGGGAGCAGTCGAGGAACATGGTGATGGTGTCGCCGTCCTCGAGGCATAGCGTCTCGTCGCGGTTGGCGTCCCATTCCTGGGCGGTGACGTACGCGTCTTCGGGCGCCATGCACTGGTTGTACCATTTGCGGCGTGATTCGCTCACCGGGTTCTTCGGGTTGATGACCTCTTTGACGATGCGCCGGGTGGACAGCCAGACGCTGTCGCCGCGGATGTCCTCGATGACCTCGGGGATCGTGGCCAAATCCATCTTCGTGTCGGGCGCCGCCTCGATCGAATCGTAGAGCAGGCCGAAATCATGGTAACGGGGGCGTGCGCCCTCGTCCTTGCTGTCCGCGTCGCCTTGGGTGCCTTCCCACGCTTCGCGCACACGCTGCGCCACACTGTCCTCGCCGTCACGGTACGCATTGCAGATGTCGAGCATCTTCACGTTGACGGTTTCCTCGCGTTTGGCCGCGTTGCCCGACAGGGCGCCGTCCATGTCGTGCCCGCCATTGCTCGAGTTCCAGTTCTGCGTCTCGTTGCGGATGACGAACGTGGGGCGGCCGCCCTCCAATGCGAGCGGCGAGGACGTGACGGCCTCGATCTGACGGCTGTCGCCCAACGCCCACATGTTCAACTTGCCGAGCTGGATCTGGTAGTGGCGGCGCGTGGCCGCGGGAATCAGCCCCGGCAGCAGTTTCATGGTGTTCTTCGTCTGCTCCTGGGACACGGCGCACACCTGCACCCACGCGTTCGGCTCCTCACGGCCAACCGGGCGACCATTCCCGTCGAAATAGTCGAACGTCAATGGAGCGAAACAGCTGGCGACAGCGAGCGCCGCGGCGAGTGGGTCCTTGCCCCACCCTTTGAGGCGTTGCAGCACCGCGGTATCGTGCAGTGGGCGGCCCGACTCGTCGAGTGCGTAGAACCACAGGAGGAACCGGGCTTGTTCGTTGGTCCATTTCCATGGGTTGCCGGTTTTGGCGTCGCGCAGCCAGTAGCCGCTCCATGCGAGCAGGTCCCAGCCGAGCGTCGACTCGGGCAGAATCCACCCGTGTTCGTCACGGCGCCATGTGGGGCCGATCAGTTGCGGCGTGTGGTGCCATTGCGGGGCCGGTTCTTCGAACAGGGTGTCGCGGTACCAGTCGCGGATCTCGTTGAGTTCGTCGTCGCGTGTGGTCAGCAGGGTCGGGCCCGTGCCTCGTAGCCGAGCCATGAGTCACCTCCCGCGTTCGCTAGTAGGCGTTGCCCCATCGTGAGCCGGCGATGGCGCGCATCTGCGCGCTGCGTTCTCCCTGTGTTTGTGGTTGTTCCTGGGCGAATTGGTCGGGCAGGTCGATGCGGGCCATGAGGTCGGCGAAATGGCGTTCGTCGGCGCGCAGTTCACGCAGCAGCGGGTGCGCGACCTTCTGGCCTTGGCTGCCTTTGACGAGCAGTTCGTTGCCGATGGCCTTGCGCATCTTGGCGATGCGGTCCAGGGTGAAGCATGCGTTTTCCAGATAGCGCAGTTCGATGTCGGTGAATTCGACGCGTTCGGTCAGATCGTGCCAGAGGCGTTGCCCGTGGCCTCCGCTGGCCAGTCCGGCCGGTACGCGTTGCTTCCTCGGTTTGTTGTCATTTGTCGTCATTGAACAGCCTCCCGAATGCGTCGTGCTCGGCGAGGTTCATGAGCACGGTGAGATCCGCGAGCTTTCGCTTGCTTGTCTTGTATGGTTTGCCGGTCACGGTGATGTACCGGCCTTGTGAGTACGCTTCGATGTTCATGCCGTCGCGCAGCTTGATGCCTTTGCGCGGCTCGCAGCGGCCCCAGATGTGCAGGCCGTCGCCGCTCGGCGAGATCTCGATGAAGGTGTCGCCGGCGAGCATGATGAGTTTCTTGGCCCAGTCGGCCAGATGGTTGCGCGAATCGTAGCAGTGGTCGAGGTCGAGGCAGGCGAATCCGTCGCCGAGCACGAATCCCATGCCCACGCCGGCGTGCAATTGCTCCGCGGTCTCGTAGTCGGTCCACGTGTACGGGTCGGTGCTCGACGCGGGGGTGCCGTCGGGTTGCACGGGCATCTTGGTCACGGTGTCGCCTCGGCGCACCGGCTTCCAGTTGACCCAGCGTGTCTGCATGAGCATGTCCTGCGGTGGGCGCGCTTCCTCCAGACGGTGCGCGCGCATCTTGCACCGCGGCGAGCAGTACCGGCGGCGGCGCCCCTTGCCGGTGTGGACCGGTATCTCCGTCATGCAGTATTCGCAGGTGTTCATACCTACCATTATAAAACGTAACAGAGCTAGAAACGCCGGAATTCCAACGAAAACTAAAAAGTAACAGAGCTAAACTGTTTTGTGTGCGTCCTCAGAAAACCCACACCACGAACGCTCAACACACCCCACAGGCCCCAAAAACAGCACCCAGAGCGCCCAACGCGGGCGGAGACGAGAAAAACCCGAGGCGGCGCAAAACAACACCCAGAGCGCACGCATGACCCCAACTGCTATCCCGCGGTTATACCGACACCGGAAACGGAGTCCACCCCCACGGCCCCGAGGGGGCCCGAAAGCGCGCAAAAACCATCAGACGACCTGAAAACGATCCGATTCATTTCGCGTCTCCTTTCCGCGTTCCGCGTCGCGCGGCCGCGACGAAAACAACGATCAACGAAAACTTCCGGGATTCTTTTCGACCGGATGTTTGCGTTGCCGCGCGCGACGAGCGTTCCTTTCAGCCGACTCGCGCGACGTTTTGAGCTTATGACAATTATGGTTCAGCCACTGCAGATTCGCAAGCGAATGGTCATCGCCCGGCACGATGTGGTCACAGTCACCGCCGATCCCATTGCACAGCGCCGAATGCACGCGCGCCTGACAATGATTGTGCGCGCGCTCGCGAACCATGGCACGGATGGCGGCCCAGTCCCTGGGCAGCCTATCCCTCCGGTCGCTCCCATACCATCCACCCACGCGCGCCCCCGATCCACCACAACACCAGCACCATGGCCGACATGACACCACAAGGAACACGCAACAGCCAGCGTCAAACATGGTGGCAACAATCGAAGATGATCGTGGTTCCAGCCGTGTGCCCCGGAGTGCGACTCCGGCATGCGGGCACTCCTACAACTTGGGCCGGCTCGGTGGCCGACGCTTGGGCGGGTGCCGTCGACACCACGGGCCGGAACCACGATACAAGAACATCCAGCCGGCTGTGCCGTACTGGGTGGGTACCTGCGCCCGCTCATACGCGATGCGCAATAGTACACATGGTAGGCGTTACACCCGTTGTTTGTCAAATCCACGGGCCAGCAGCAACACGTCAGCGAGCGCATACACCGGCACACCGGCGTCGTCTGTGCCGACGGGTTTGAGGCGATGCCGGTGGACCCATTGGCGCAGGGTGCCCGCTTTGAGGGTGATGCCGCATGAGGTGAGCGTGGCGCGCAGGTCACGGCTGGTGCCGATCGTGCCCGAGGTGAGCAGGCGGAGTTCGTGCGCCTGGGCGATCTGCGCGATCGGACTCATATGCCCGCACATGACGCACCGGTGGTCGGTCTCGTTGATGGGCTGGGTCTCGGGGATCCACACGCCATACCCGCAGCGCTCGCATACGCCGATGTAGCGGTGCGAGGGTTCGGGGTCGGTGAGCTGGCGGGCGTGCCATGCGGCGTCGTCGATCAGACGCACGATGTCCCATGCGTCCGGTCGGGTGGCGAGCGCCTCGCATGGTGCTTGTCGGTCGAGGCCTTTGAGCAGGCCGTGCACACTCATGCTCCTGCCGTATCGTAGGCCGGCGGCGGTGGCGAGCATGCGGGCGAGCGCGAGGGTCTGGTCGAGCAGGTCTGCCGCGCTGAAATTGATTGGCGTGGGCGCGCTGGTCATGCCGCGGGTGCCGTCGTGTGGGATGCGGATGCGCCGTGTGGCGAGCTCCTCGAGCGTCTCGGCCTGTTCGCGCAGGTCGTGGATGTCGTCTCGGATACGGGTGGCGGTGGGCTGCACTGGGTTCCTTCCGGTCGGTGGCTGGCTGTCGGGTGGCTGGTTATCGGCGTTCCCCTCATATGGCTTTCGAGGATGGCAAGCGCGTGGGCGGCTTTGAGTGGGTCGCCGCTCATGGCTGGGCCTCGTGGGTGGTGCGACACGCCGTTGGTGTGAGTTGCATGGGATTGTGGATTGTCGGTGGAATCTTCGACGATTCGGTGTCAAACGCCTCAAAACGCGCGGTAACGCTGCCGTATGGCGTCTTTGTTGCTTTTTTCGAGGTTATCCACATGTTTTTGTTCCCGTTGCGTTCTGGCCCCCGTAGAACGCTTTGTAGTAACATGGTGCAACATAGCGCTGGAGCATATGGACGCGTTCCGGCCCTGACGTCCGGGAAAGGAGGTGAACCATGGCGAAGACAAGCGGAAAGCCGAGCGCCCCGAAGCCGCAGCCGCATAGCGCGGTCACGGGACGCTACGTCTCCCATACATACGCCGATAGGCATCCGAAGACCACGGTGTATGTGACGCCGAAGAAGCACTAGGCAGCCCCTAGGTGCTGAACCACGGGCCGCGGCACTGCAATGCCGTGGCCCTTTTTCTTCATTTCGGTACATCTATGCTACCTCACTTTCCCGCGTCTCCTTGTCATTGAGCCACTTTCGCACCTCGGACATCCGGTAGCGCACGCAGTTGTGCGTCACACGCACATACCGCGGCCCTTGGCGCCGGTAGCGCCAGGTGCTGACCGTGCGCCGGCTCACGCGCATCATCCTCGCCACATCGTCGGGGGTGAGCAGGATGTCCTCCTCGCTGGCGCCCGCGTCATCCAACATGTCGTCGCTCATGGCCGCTCCCCTTCCCACAGTGGCCTGTCGCTGAACTCGGGCGGTGCGGGTTTGCCGGCCGGAGGCGTAGGACGTGCGGCGGCTTGTGCTGCTTGGCGTAGGATGTCCTGCACGGCTCGCGGGTCGAGGCCCAGATGGTGCGCGATGAGCTGCACGTCATAGCCGCGCTGGTACCAGGTGAGTACCATCTCGATTTTGTGTTTGCTAACCATGGTCAGACCTCCATTCCGGTGCCGGCGAGCGTGCCTTGTGCGGTGCCGTAGATGTAGCGTTGCACGAACCAACCCATGCCCTTGGGCGTGAAGTGCGCGTATTGGCTGGCGATCTTGCCGTCAGGTCGAACACCGGTTTTGGGTTTGAGGTAGCCCGGGCGGATGGCTTTGACTGTGGGTGCGCATGAGTGCTGTTCGATATACCCGTCGGCGCGCAACAGCTGGTAGACACGGGTGAGGGTCATGGACGGGTCGAGTTGGCTGAACTGGCGTGCGGCGGCGCGGATGCTCATCGTGCCATTGGCCGCGGTGAACGCGAGCGCTGTTTTCGCCAATGGCTCCGTCTGTTCGATGTGCGAGCGTTGCGCCTCGATGATCTTGTCCTTTTCGCCGATGGTGTTCTGCGCGATGAGCACGGCGCGCGCCAGGATGCTTTTCTCATCGTCGGCGGCTTGTACCGGGATGTATCCTCCGGTGCGGCGGATCTGCGGGACGACCTCGTCGAAGAGCCAATGCTCGAACTCGACCGCTGCAGGCAGTTGGCTCGAGACGATCAGCCGGTACACGTCGCCCTCCGAGACGAATGTCGCTTCTTGGGTCCTGCCGAGACTGTCGACGATGGGGTAACGATTCGTTACCCCACGACAGTGGTCACTGATCGCCTTACTTGTGTTGGTGTATCCGAGTGCGGTGGCGATGTCGCGAGCGCAGTATTCGACGGTGTCCCCGTCTACGTGGATCCGCACGGTGCTGCCGTGGAAATCATAGTTGGCAACCTCAGTGTTCATGGTCAGTTTCCTTTCGTGAATCGAACATTTGTTTGGATCGTTAGAAGTGGTGCCCGTCGCACCATTTGCTGATGGCGATGAGCAGAGCGCAGGTGGCGAGCGAGATGAGCACGTCTTTCACGCGCTGTCCCCCGTGTTCGTGGCCCACAGGTTCGCGATCATGGCGCTCACCGTGCTGCTGGTTTTCGCGATGGCCGCGAGCTGGCCTGCCAAGTAGAGGGCCTCGCCCATGTCCTCACGCGGGTCAAAATCCGGGTCACTGGTCGCGGCGCTCGCCTGCTCCTGCAGCGCGTCGAGTATGTCCTGCAGTGTGTGGATGCGTTCGGAAACATTCGTCGCCATCACTGTTCCTCCGTCTCGGTGCGGTGGCGTGCCTCGTGGTCGGCGATGACGCGCAACTCATGGGCGCGCCACGCCCGGTCGCGTTCCTCACGCGCCTTGATGGCGTGGGCGAGGTCGATGGAGTCTTTGACGACGCCGGCAACCGCGAGTATGGCGATGATGGCGGCGATGATCGCGAGCGCCCACATCATGCGTCCTCCTTGGTCTCGAAGGCGTCGGGGCCGTGGAGGATGTAGGCGGTCAGTGTGGCCTCGTCGATCGGCTCGACCTCGTATACATACAGGTCGACCTCGGATTCCATGTTTTCGACGCCCAGCATCCATGAGAACAGGTCTTTGAGTTCGTCGACGGGTACCGTGCTGAGCTGGCTGAGCATGTTCCAGGTCCATGGGGAGGCGTCGTAGCCTCCGAACCGTGTTTCGCTGGTGATGCGAGCGCACCCGAGATGCTCCTGCGAATCAGCGTCCACGAATATGAACGCGTGCGAGCGGCGATCCACTGGGCTGTCACGGATCTCGTAGCGTTTGCGCCCGTCCTGGATCATCTGCCAATACTCGCGTCGAATCTTCGCGACGGTCACGCTTCGGGTGATCATGCGTCCTCCTTGAGGGCTTTGCCGATGATGCGGCGGATCTCCTGCAGGTCGGCTTCGCTGTAGGTCAGGCGCAGCCATTGGCCGGGGCTGATGAGGATTTCGACGATGTAGGCTTTGCGCCCGCTTACGTCGAGATAGGGACTGCGCGTGACGCTGAACCCGCCGGGATCTTTGATGCTCATGAGATGCTCTCCAATCGTGTTACATGACAGCCCAGTTCGGTCAGGGCTCGCTCGAGGTTTGTTGTGTAGTCGCCGGACTGTTTGGCGGCCTGCCGGCTGGCACGGGCGATGATCTGGTCGATCCTCAATGCCCCGTGGTCGGTGTGCGCGTACAGGCGCAGCCGCAGGTCGCGGTCTGCGCGTCCCATGCACGCCCGGCACAGGCGGCTCGTGCGGTCGATGCGCTTGTAATGCCGGCAGCCGTGGCACTCATCCACGGTCATGTCGGTCGCCATGGTGTCCTCATTTGCGGTGGTCTGGGTGGGTGGGAAACGAGATCCATGCGGTGTCGTGCTCGATGGCGTCGCGCAGGTCTGGCCGGTCGGCGAGCAGTTCGGGCAAACAGTCGAGCGTCAAATCTGCTGCGTGCAGCTCCCATGGCTCGCGCCACCCGCGCCAGGTGATGTGCACCCACACGCCCTGGCAGCCGTCCATCGCGTCATGCACACGCTGCGCCAACCGCTCGATCTGGCGGCTGACATGCCACTCGTAGACGGCGAGCGCGAGCAGGATCATGGCGAGTGTGGGCAGGATGATCAGCGGCAGGCTCATGATGTGTGCTCCTTGCGGTTGAGGATGTCGGCCTGCGCCTGGCAGGCGCGCATCCATTCGGAGGGGGCGAACCCACGGCGCTCGTGGTTGTAGAGGTGCTCTTCGGGGCCCATGATGGCCAGGACGTGCTCGCAGGTCATGGTGTGCCGGTGGGGTTCTGGGGTGTGCGTGGTGTCGCTGGGCCGGTTGGTGCGGCGGGTGAGGTAGCCGCCCTCGATGCCACGGCGCAACCAGAGCGTGAACGCGGCGTCGATGTTTTTGGCGATGTGCCCGTCGGCGAGCTGCCTGCAGCGGAACTTGTCGGCCTCGGCGTCGAGGTCGGCGTGCGCGCTGTTGGCGAGCGCCTCGTGTTCGCTGTTGGGGCTCCAGTCGGCGAGCGCCTGCTCACGGCTGGGGGGTTGTGTGGTGTCTGTGTCGGGGTCGTGTTCGCGCGCGGCCTCTCTCGGGTTTATTGGGTTAATGGGGTTAAGGGGGTTGTGTGCAGACAGGCTGCACCCCTGTTGCACATCAGTTGCACCCCTGTTGCACCCCTGTTGCACGTCAGAGCCGTCTGTTTGGGGTGCAGATTTTGCACCCCTAGTTGCGGTGTGCGCGGGTGTGTGTTGGGGTGCAGATTCTGCACACCTGTTGGCGTCGAGGTTGAGGTCCCAGACGACGCTGCGCCGGTTGGCGGGCAGGTAGTCTGCGAGCGCCTGGTCGCCGCGCATGATGATGCCGGCGGTCTCGAGGTCGTTGAGTTTGTTGCGTACGGTGCGTAGGCTCATGCCGGTTTCCTCGGCGATCGTGCTGGCGCTCGGGTAGGCGCCTTTGCCTTCGTCGTTGGCGTTGTCGGCGAGGATGAGCAGGACGCGGTATGCGCTGGCGTCCTTGAGCGTGGATCCGATCTCGTAGATCGCCCATGTCAGTGCTCTCAGGCTCATGATGGCTCCTCTGTGTGGATTGGTGTGATGTGGATGCTGACCCGCCATAATCCGGTTTTTCTGGTGGGTGGCCCCATGGTGTAGGTGCGTCGTCGTAGATGCTGGTAGTCGTCGTCCTCCCACAGCCCTGCGTCGGTCAGGCCGTCGACGAGGTGTTTGACGGTGGGTGCGAGATTGTCAGGGTCAGCGCGCGGAGGTTTTTTCGGGTAGTGGATCTCGTATTCGACGTCCACATGGCTGTATGGCTGCCATGGCTGGTGTCGGTTGATCCAGTCCCGCCCGATGGTGGCGCCCTTGTGACGCAGGTGTTTGGCGCGCTGGGCGTTCGCGTACACCTGACCTTGCCCGCCATTGGCCTTCAGGAGCAGGTTCTTGGGCACGTCGATATGGATTGTGGCGGTCATCGCGCGCCGTCCCTGGTGCGGGCGAACACAACGTATTTGCCGGGTTCGACCTCGATGGCGCGCGCCGTGAACACACCCGCCGGCGTGAATGCCTGCACCCTGCCGCCGGCCACACGCCGGCATTTGTCGAGCGCGACCCGGCGCGCATGCTGTCCGGTATGCACGGAATACACGACCCACTTGCCGGGGTGCTCGCGTGCCGCTGACGCGGTTTTCTGCGCGTCGGAGATGACCACGCGCGCCCGGTGCAGATCCTCGGGCAACTCGTCGACGAGCATGCCCGGCTCCCAATGCACAGGAACGGCAGGCTCCCCGGTGGCGTTATCATCGTCCGTGTCCGTGCCGGCAACGGCGGACACCGGCTGGACATCGACGTCCGGTTGGTGTCCGCCAGTGGCCGGTTCAGCGCCGGCGGCCTGCTGGATCTGCCACAATTCCATGGCGGTACGCGACGGATTCATGTTGAGCGCGTCACGCAGACCTGTGCGCGCAGTGCTCTTGCCGGGGCCGCACAGGTGTGCGAGCACCATACGCTGCTGGTTGGCGGTCAGATCATGCCATGGCGTGCGCGCCATCTCACGCAATTCGTTTTCGGTGATCTCCATATCGGGCTCCCCCATTCGTGTCGGTTGTGTCTGTGTTGGCTGTTGTGGCGAGCGCAGGCCGCGCAATCGGTTGATGTGCTCCCGGTCCTGGGCGATGAACTCACCCCAATCCGGCCATGCGGGTTCGGCGCCCATCAGAACTCCGGTTCGCCGGTATCCGTGCCGCCGGAGCCGAACCCGCCCGCACCCCACGGGTCACCAGAGGTGGCGAACGGATCCGATACACCAGTGTTGGCCGGGGCGCTCGCGGTGCTGCCTCCCGTGTATCCGGCTGGCTGGCCGAACCCACCGAACCCGCCATTGCTGTTTTGCTGGCGGGTGACTTGGGCGGTGGCGCGGCGCAGGCTGGGCCCGATCTGGTCGACCCGCAGCTCCACCACGGTGCGCTTCTCATGACTCTCGGTCTCATACGTGCGCTGTGCGAGCCGGCCCTGAGCGATGACGGTCATGCCCTTGGCCAGCGAGTTCGCGATGTTGCTCGCCAACGGCGCGTGTGGAGAGTCCCACGCGGAACAGTTGAGGAAGAGGGTGTCGCCGTCCTCCCACTGGTTCGTGTCGCGGTTGAACCGGCGTTCCGAGGCCGCGATCGTGAAATTCACCACGACACTGCCGTTGTTCAGGGTGCGTAGTTCGGGGTCGCGGGTGAGGTTGCCCACGATGGTGATGATCGTCTCCCCTGCCATGTCACTCCTCCTCGGTGTCGTCGGTTGTGGCGAGCGCGTCAGTGGCCTGCCCGTACAGGGCGAGCGCGCTGCCGGCGAGCAGGAGCAGTTCGCCCTGCGTGCATTCGTCGAGTTGGGTGGACATGGTCAATGTGCCCTGTTCGCCGCGGCGGCGCAGGTTGACGCGTCCCACCGTGCGTGAGCTGTCAGTGTCAGAGATGGCGATATCGACGTGCATAGTGCGCAATGCGTGTTCCGCGTGGAGCTGTTTGAGCGCTTCGGTTAGGTATTGTTCCGCGATTTTCATCGCGTTGACGGTCAGTGCCATGAGCGGTTTCCTTTCGGGTGGGTCGTGGGGTGGGTGCGCTTGGGGCTCCCAGGCGGGGCTGATCCGTCTGGCATGACTGCGGCCGAGAACCATCGCTCCCCTGTGCGCCGGGCTATCTCGGTGCTGGGGTGACGTTGACGCATCCACCTGAGCGGGCCGGGCGGGAATCGCACCCGCCTCCACCATGAGGACCCGGCCGAGGGGAAAAATGAGAGAAAAGGGTTCGGCCAAACGTCTCTGGTGGGGCTAGCTTGCACGGCCCCAAGCGCGGGATGCGGGAGCAGGCGCGCCCCGCGCTGGATTGTGTTATTCGGTTATCAGTGGCCGGCGCATCACTCCGGCCACAGTCCCCGTGTGCGGGCATCGGCGCGCACGGGGAAGCATGTGGGTCAGCTGAGCGCGGCGCGCGCTTCGTCCATGCGCTCCTCCATGTCGCGGATCTGTGCGCGCAGGTCACGGATGAGGCGATCCACGCTCCGCGGCTGCGGGTTCGACCCATATGACGCGCGCCTGTACTCGGTCAGCTCCTCCGTCTCGATGAGAGCCAGATGCTCGTTGAGTTCGACGAGGTCTTGCGCGGAGAGGAACCGTTCGTCGCTGCGCTCCATGAGTCCGTGTGCCTGCAGGATCTCCAGCAGCTGCGTAAGTGCCGTGCTCATCGTCCCGCCTCCATGTGCGTGGTGGAGCGCGCCACACGAGCCGGCGACTGGCGCCGGTCGGCGAGCGCCGTCAGCCGATCATGGGCGTGGCGTGCCGCGTGGATAATGTGGCGGGCGACCGTGGTGGCGAGCGCGAGCAGCGTGTCGATCTGGGGGATCACATAGGCGAGTGAGCAGATCAACAGGAGCCATGCCGCGCTGTAGGCCCATGGCGCCCACATGAAGCCCACGCCAGAACCGATGTAGGTGGCGGAGGTGAGCGCGGTAATCGTGGAGATGATGGTGAGCGCCTGGCGGGCGCGGGTGCGGTTACGCATTGGTGGTCTCCTTGGCTTCGTCGATGAGTCGCTCGAGTTGAGTGCGGATTGTTTGTACGGTTGCGAGGCGGGCGTGCAGGTCGCTGGCGTCGAGGTCCCACAGGTCGCAGAATCCGATGGTCATCTCATACGCGGCCTGTTCGCGGTCGAGGATGCCCATGAGCTTGTCGGCGCGGATAAGCGGGTCGGCGTGGGGCACCTCTTCCATTTCCTCGGTCTCGCACCGGCGGGCGGCCGCCAGGTCGCTGTGTACGGTGATGGCATTGCGGTAGCGCCATTCGGCGTTCGTCACTGCGCTCTGGTGTGACGACCAATCGTCACCTGCCTCGAGGAGGCGGTCGGTCCATTCGCCGAGCTCGTCGTACCCCAGTGTGCCGTTCTCGAGCTGGTGGATGTATTTGTCGGTGAGCATGTGCAGGTTCTGCGCACGGGCGGCGAGCGCGGCACGCGCGTCGATCCGATCCCGGTCGAGCATGCTGCACAATGGGCATTCAGCGGTGGAGGCTGTCAGGTTATGGCTGTGGGCGATTTTGGCGGCTGGCACGGTGCTCATCTCCTCGGTCTCAGGCAGGGCGTCTGTCTCCCCGCTCGTGACGTGGCCGTCCGCGGCGATGCGCGTGTAGGCCACGTGGAACCGATGGTGCAGGCGAATGGATCTCCCCCACTCGTCGATCGCCGCGTGGCTGGCGGCACTGGCCTCGTCGACCTGCCGTTCGAGGTTGTCGAGCCGGGCCTGCCATGCGCGGTGCGTTTCGGTGCCGAACGGCACATGGCCGGCGTCCCGGACGTCCCGGTATTCGTCGTACGCCTGGTCGACGCGCTCGCTGGCGGCGAGCAGTGTGGCGTGGGCGTCGTCGACGCGTTTCTTGAGGCGGGCGCAGTTGGCGCACTGGTTCCAGTCGACGTTCCACGTGCAGGTTGTGGTGGTCATGATCGTTTCCGTTCTGCTAGTCGTTGGTTTCGGGTGCAGTCCTCGAGGAGGGTGCCTGTGCGGGGTTTGAGATGGAGGTGGAACCATCGGCGTACGCCGTCGGGGTCGTAAAGCACGTTGTGCCCGTATTTGACCCATGGCAGGTCGAGGTGGGTTTGCAGCGAGCGCCATTTGGCGAGGGTTTTCACGGAGCGTCCGAGGTAGTCGGCCGTCTGCTGTGGCGTCCACCAGCTCGTATACCCGTCATCGGTCGTCGTGCTCATCGCGCACCCCCTCCCCTGCCGTCGGGTTTATCCTGTTGAGGAGTGGGACGAGGATGCGGTCGCGGACCGCCTCGTAGTGCGAGATCGCGTCACGCAGGCGTTCGGCCTGTTTGGGGTGGCCGTCACGCTCCGCGCGCTTGAGGTTGACCTCGAGCGCGTCACACCACGCATGCAGGTGACGTTCGACGTCATCGAGCGCGATCGTGTACCCCGGCCTGAACCCGTATTGCTCATTGCTCATCGCTCATTCCCTTCTTTGTCTGCGAGCGCCTTGGCGAGCACATCGACTGGGTTGACGTTGATTGCCTGCGCCATGCTGATGAACTCATCGAGGGTGATGCGCTTATGGCCGTTGAGCTTGGCGGAGACTGTGGGCCTCCCCATTCCGATTGCCTTAGCGATGGACTTCTTGGACTCCCCTTGATAGGCGGCCAGACGGTCTAGCTCCTCGACGGCCAGTTGCGAAAGCTCCAGCCCGCTGTCTTTAAGTAACTTCGTCATGCTTATAAGTGTACATACTTAAAGACGCATGTCAACTTAAATAAATACGGCGTGTCGCTAAGTGAATACACTATGCTGGGTGTATGGCAAAGACAGCACGACAATGGAGCTCGCTGGACAAGGCAGCGGTGAAAATCCTCGCAAGACTCAAAGCAGACGACCCGAGAGACCTCTCCTACCGTCAGATGGCGAGACTCACAGGGATGACACCATCACGCCTATCCGGCCTATTCCTCGAAACGATGGGCCCACCCACGCTGGACGAATTCTGCACACTCTGCGAACTGCTAGGCCAATCGGCACCCGACACACTGCAGTCAGTCATCACCGAATCCGAAACAGCCACGCCCGAACCACCCGACGATAAAACAACGGCGCTCGCGGATGCGGACCCATCAGATTCAGTGCCAGATATGTCTGGGTGGACCACTGACGAGCAGGCCGACTATATCGCCAACCATCTCGACCAATTCGATTTCGCTGCCAAGCGCGGCAATACCGAGGCTGAGCAGCGAGCATATGAGGACCTGCCATAACACAGAAGATATAACCGGGGAGGAAGTGCGAGCCCCACTACAAGAGAAGGAGAGCATAATGAGCACACCAACCAATCAGGGAGACAAGAATTCCCCACCGGACAGGATTCAAACGGAACCTGGCAACAATCCAGACGCGGCACAGAAAACGCCCTTTTGGAAACGCTCATACACACTCACCGCACTCGTATTGGGTGGAGCACTGGCGGCGGCGCTCGCAGTCGGAGCGGCGGTCGGCTCTCCGATCGCCTACCACGCTGGCAGAAACTCAGAGATAACGAACATCGTCCTCGACCATGCGCGCGATAAAAGCGAGGAGTACACGAGCGTTAATCGTAAGCTCTCCGAGGCAGAGGCCGATCTCCGAAACGCCGAAAAACGCCAATTGGAGCTGAAAGACGCCAACGAAGAGGCGGAAGCCACAATCGAGAAGGCGAAAAGCTACCAGATCGACGATCTGAAGGCCGAGAGCGAGAAGCTGAAGAAGGAAGTCGACGAGCAGAAGAAGACGCTCGAGACCTTGACCGGCAAGGTCGAGACCGCGAAGAAAAACACGATTGGTGACGGTGTGTGGCAGGTCGGCAAGGACATCGACGCCGGTACCTACCGCGCTACGCGGGAGGTTGGCAGTCGCTGTTATTGGTCTATCTCGAACCCGGTCACGGATGATATTCTCCAGAACGATCTTCCAGGCGGCGGCTTCCCTGAGGTCACAGTGAGTGATGGGCAGCAGCTGAAAATCGCGAATTGCAGCACATTCACCAAGCAGTGATAATTCCCCTCAAAATCGAGGGAATTACAGGGGGAGCAGTTAAAGGCGTCGAATTCGACGCCTTTAACGCCAGAGAGAAGGGAACCACGACGACCGAGGACATGCTGTTAGAGACCGCTGAGCGAATCTGTGGGCTGCGGGAGAGGCATCTGCATGGCGATGTGCAGGGACTGTATCTGCGCGAATCGAATCTGATTCTGCTCGACCGTGATTTGACGAGCGAGCAGCGCCGTTGTGTGCTCGCGCATGAGATCAGCCATGCGCGGCATCTGGACGAGGGTTGCCGCATGGACCGGTGGTCAGAGCGTCGCGCGGACCACGAGGCCGCCATGATGCTCATCGACCCGCTCGAATACGCCTACGCGGAAACCATTTATGAAGGCAATGTGATGGGCATCGCGCGCGAACTCAACGTGCTCCCGTGGGTCATCGGCGCATATCGCGAGCGCCTGCATGATGATCCGAATCTGGCGCTGTTGTAGGAGGTGCGTATGGCGAATATCACGAGTTATGAGACACAAAGTGGTCGGCGTTTTGAGGTGCGGTATCTCAAACCGGACGGGCGCAGTAGCCGTAAGCGCGGGTTCGCGCGTAAGCGGGACGCGGAACTGTGGATGGCTGAGCATGTGACGGCTGCGAAGGCGTCTGACATGTTTGTGTCGCATGAGGCGGGCATGGTCACAGTCGGGCAGCTCTATGAGCAGTTTGTGGCGGAGCGTTCGCCGATCTGGAAGCCGTCGCAGGCGCATACGGTGGATTCTCGGTGGCGGACGCATATCGCGCCGCGGTTCGCGGAGGTGCCGGTGAACCGGGTGACGCGGGCGATGCTGCAGGATTGGGTGAGCGCGTTGGCTGAGCGGAGGTCTGCGAGTCTGACGCGTACGACGGCGAACATCCTGGACGGGATCCTCTCGATCGCGGTGCAGGACCGCCGGATTGTGCGCAATCCGATGGACGGTATCACGCTGCCGCGCAAGCCGAGGAAAAAGGCAGTGCGCACGTATTTGACGGTGGCGCAGCTCATGCGGTTGGCGGATGAGTGCCTGCATGGGCGCAGGCTGGGCGTGCAGCGGCGTGCGCTGGTCCTGCTGTTGGGGTTTTGCGGGCTTCGGTGGGGTGAGATGTGCGCCCTACGTGTGGGTGACGTGGATTATGCGCGTGGCCGTGTGGAGGTGCGGTCGAATCTCGTGCGGGTCGGCAGCGGCTGGGTCGAGGGCAGTCCGAAAAACGGTGAGGTGCGTAGCGTGCCCATGCCGCAGGTCGTCGCGGACGCGTTGCGGGTGGTGACGGACGGGCGCGGGCCGGAGGAGCGCGTGTTCGTGGAGGATGGGGAGCCGCCACGCCTGCAGTCGGTGACGGACGCGAAGACGAACCGTACCTGGTATGTGTCGGCGATCCGGCGTGCCGGTGTGCCGTCGGTGTCGCCCCATGAGCTGCGGCATACGGCCGCGTCGATTGCGGTGCATGCGGGTGCGAACGTCAAGGCATTGCAGCGGATGTTGGGGCATGCGAACGCGAGCATGACGCTCGACGTGTACGCGGATCTGTTCGACAGTGATCTGGATGATGTGGCGCGCATGGTCGACGCAGCCGTGAGCGTGGAATGCCCCGCAACGAATCGTGTCCAAAACGTGTCCAAAACAGAGGGTGCTACGTTGGCGAGCGCTTGAAATCGTTGGTATTTGGCGGTTTTGTGGTGGCGTTTGTGGTTAGGTGTCGGGGGTTCGAATCCCTCATCGCCCACAGTGTGGCCCCGTCTCGAGATTGGCTTGAGGCGGGGCTTTTCCGTTGCGGCAGTAGGGTTCGCGCGCCTCTGCCATGTTTTCCTATGTTTACCAGTTTTTACCCGTTTGGGGTGTGGTTTGCGTTTTTTCGTGTCCAAAACGTGTCCAAACGTTCGGTGTCTACCCAGCCGTGCGTGGATCCGGCAGCAGTCCGGTCTCGATGAGTTCGAGTGTGCCGAGCATATCGCTATTGACTGCCCGCATGCGCGGATCTGCGAGCATCTCGTCGAGGGTCCACCATGTGCAGTCGTGCCCGTCGGCGTCGAATTCGAGGTGGTCGAGGCGGTGGAACTCGGCCTCCCCCTCCCAGTCCTCGAGGTCGACGAGATAGTGGTTATGGACGCAATCGTATTGGTAGTCTGTGTCCGGGTCGATGTCGTAAAACCCGATCGTGTACACGTAGTGGCGTGGCATGTCGTCGTGTTCGGGGCATCGTTTGCGGCTGTCGACCATGAGCGTGCCCGATGCAGGTCGCGTCGGCATGCATGGCAGGTAGTCGGTGGCGAGCGAGCGCAGCGCATGCTCTGGGGTGTCAGTCTCGTGGATGGTTTGGTTGGGTAGTAGCCAGCTGTCCCAGTCGTCGTCCCAGGTGAGCAGGATCCGGCCGGAGTTGCGGATGACGGCTATGGCGCTCTCGATGGTTTTCATATCCTCTATTGTCTCATGGCGCGACACGCCATGTTGACTTAGACTTAAGTCTGTGTCATACTATAGCTATCAAACAAACACCACCCCAACCAAGGAGCTGATTGAAATGGCACAGTACAACATCCACCACACCTGCGGCCACGAGGAAACCGTCCAGATCTACGGCACCAACGTCCACGGCGAACGCCAGCGCAAGGCCGAATGGCTCGAATCCAAGCCCTGCCGCGACTGCGAACGCAAGGCGATGCGCGACGAGAACCTCGCCGGCGCGGCCGAGCTCGAAGGCTCGGAGAAGCAGGTCAGTTGGGCCAACGATCTGCGAGCCAAGGCCATCGGCGACATCAAGGCGAAGCTCGCGAAGATCGACACGCAGTACATCGCCGCACCTCAGGACTGGAAGGACGCGCAGCGCACGGCCGGCGAGGCAATCATCACCGCCATGCTCGCGGAGACCAGCGCGAAGACGATCATCGACAACCGCGACAACCTCGTCAGCCACTACGGCGCTGTGGCCCAGCAGGCCGCGAAGTAAGAAAAAGCGGTGCCGACCCAGAGGTCGGCCGGCACCGTTATCAAACAAACCCCAAACAGCAAGGGGTCCAGCCAGTATAGCAGGGAGATGGAATCATGGCACTCGTGAATCTGAGCGAATACGCGGCCGCACATGGCCTCAAGGTGACCAATGTGCGCACCGCCAGGGTGCGCGGCAAGCTGCTGACCGCCGTCAAACGGCATGGCGTGTGGATGGTCGACGAGGCGGAGCCGTGGTACATGGAGCGTCGCAAGGACTGGTACACCGATGAGGCGAAAGACCTGACCGAAGGCGAGATGGACGCGTACGACCGGGTTTTGATGATCCGCCACTACGCGCAGTGCGGACAATACGGCGAGACCTTCGCCAAGTGCCTCGGCGAGATCCCGGTGGACGTGCAGGAGGCGTTGCCGGCGCAGCAGGTCGCCGCCCTGATCGACGCGATCCACGACTCCTATGAGCGAGGATACCGTGCCGGCATGGCCGAGGCCGGGCTATAAACGAAAAAGAGGGCCGGCAGCATGCAGCCACCGGCCTTCACCACTCGATCAGATCGAACGGATCGAGACAGTTATGATATGTAAAACATCATAATTTCAATCCAACTCCCCTGCTGAGGCCGGGGAGACAGTACGTCTTGCGACGTATCCGCCAGCATAGCAGCGCACCGCAGAAAACGCAAAAACAGCCCCGCTCCTCTCACCATGGTTGGCGAGTGGGGCGGGGCTGTTTTTCTCAGAATTCTTGGAATAATACCATAATTCTGGGGTTATTCCGGGATTCCCGAGTATCTCCCTAGTATTCCCTAGTCATGTGTTTTGTTGAGTGTGTCGATGATGGCGTGCTCCCGTGGTGAGAGCGTCCAGACGAAATCGTTGGCCGCTTTGGCCGCTTTGGCCGCTTTGGCCGCTTTGGCCGCTTTGGCCGCTTTGGTGTACCGTGCCTGCAATGCGTGGCTCATGAGGAACCCGTTGCCGAAGATGCTTTTGCCGGCTGTTTTTTGGCTGTCGAGCCTGCTGATGCGAGCCACCTCGCTGCGCGAGACGCGCAGGTCGATGCCGTAATGGTCGAGCTGGCCGACCCGGCTGACGGTGAGCACCTCGCCCGGGTATTGGTATGACGGCAATGGCGTGGGCTTGTGCGCGTCCTGCACGGCGTTGATCGCCTGTGACAGGCCGGGGGCGGTGCGAATGAAATCGTCGCCCAATGTGGTGAGGAACGCGGTCTTGACCTTCGCGCCGTTCTCATAGACGATCGTCGTGTTGGTGACGATGTGGTTGACCGGAATGTCTGCGCTGAAATTGGTCAGGTATGGCGCGAAGAGGAAAAAATCGATATCATGCTCGAGGTACCATCGGCAGATCTTCGAGAGGATGCTGAATGGCGGATTGTCGATGACGACGCAACCGTCCGGGTATTCTTCGTGCTGGTAGTCGCCGCCCGGCCAGAACGGACGCACAACCGGCCGGCCATGGATCCCGTATTCATCCGTCACCCATTGCAGGGCCGTGTCATACACATCGGGGGGGGTATAGCAGTCATCCGTGGTCTTTTTCGGTTTGAATTTGTCGACGAACGCCTCGTACTCCAGTTCGCCTTGGTCCATAACGTGAACCTCCTTGGTGGTGTGGTGTATATGAGACCTGCCGCGGCACCACTGGATTGTGATGCCGCGGCAGGTGTGGTCAGGACATACGGGCTAGCCCCGCGTGTCGGCGATGCTCGCGAGGCTTTCGCCGTCGTCGACTTCGGGTATGCCGGCGATGCTGGTGAGCAGGCTCAATACGCCGCCCATGAGCGCGACGGATAGCACGTTCATCCAGTCGGCTTGCATGAGGCCGATCGCGCCGGTGCCGAGCACGCCGATCGCGGCCTGCGCCATGGTTTTCAGCGCGCGGATCAGGGCGGCGCGCACCCACACGCGCGTCGGACTCGGTGTAAGCTCACGCGTGGGCAGACTGTCCGGGAGTGGTTGGTCGCTCTCGTCGTAGGTGTGGCGGGTGTCGTCGAGGTTGTCGCTCATATGGATCCTCCTGTCAGCCGAGCATCTGGTTGACGCGGGCCTGCACGGCCGCGTAGTTGGAGCCGAGGCGGCGCTGGCGTTCCGCGCCGTTGCCGAATTCGCCGGCGATGGTGCGGCGTGCCAGGTCGTCGATGTTCACGGCCGGTTTGGCGGCAGTCGTGCCACCGGCGCCGAGCATCTGGTTGACGCGCGCCTGCACCGCGTTCGGATCGTATCCGGCGGCCTTGAGACGGTTCATGCGATTGGCGCCGTTGCCGTAGGCGCCGTTGATGACGTCTCGGGCGATGGCGTCGATGTTCGCGGCCGGGGCGGGGCCCGCCGCGCCGCTCATGCCGCAGATCTCATTGACGCGCGCCTGCACCGCGGCCGCGTCGTACCCGGCGGCCTTGAGCTTGGCCATGCGGTCGGCCCCGTTGCCCCATTTGCCGTTGATGACCTCACGGGCGACCTGATCGATGGACAGTTTGCCGGCCGGTTTCGGCGCGGGCGCCGGTGCCGGCGTCGCGGTGGGCAGTTTCTCGCCGGCCTTCTGGCGTGCCAGTCGGTCGAGGCGTGCCAGGTCGTAGGTGCCGGGGCAGTCGGTGCTGGTCCAGTTGCGGTGGGGTTTGAGAGGCAGGTCGCCGTAGGTTTTGCGCAGGTCGGCGATCAGCTGGGCGATCGTGTCGTAGTCGCCGTCGGACTGGCGCCAATTACACTCGATCGAAATGGATTTGTCGTTGCCGCCCGAGCCGACATTGATGCCGTCGCCGCACGCCCACGCGCGGTCGCCCGGCGCCACCAGACAGGCGACTCGGCCAGCCTCGGCGACATAATGCGCACTCGTCTGGCGCGATCCGGTCACGAACAAATTGATGACGGTGTCGAACGATGGTCGGCGCACGGATGGGTCGTCCCACCAGTGGATCGTGATCGCGTCGATGCCATACGGGCGGCCCGGCGTGAAACAGGCCGCATCGTACTGCGTGAGGTAGTTGTAATTGGACATGGTGTTTCCTCTCCTAATATGAGTAAAGGCCGCAGCGGGATTGCCGTGGCCTCATGGTTGGTTAGTCGGTGACGATGGAATCGTCATTGCCTGCGTGCTGGTCGTCGTCTGGCGCGTACGCGGGCAGGGCGCGGATCTCGTCGATCATCTGCGTGCCATACCCGTTACCGCCGATGCGATGGTAGGCGGAATACAGGCGTTCGCAGATGCGTTTCTCGTTATGGTGGGCCCAGCCGCGCTGTGTGTACCGGTGATGCCGTTCGGCGAGCCGCATGTACGCGAGTTCGGTGACCGCGAGTTTCAACGCCTCGAACTCCTCGCGAGTGATGCCGGCCTGTTTGTCGTGCCGGTCCACCGCCCACTGGATGATCGCGAACCCGCTCGAGATGACCGCGACGAGCAACGCGCCGACCGCTGTAACGTCCAAATCTCACCTCCCCTCTCAAAACGGAATATGGGTTACAGTTCCCATGGGCCTACTTGCCCGGCCGTGGTCGCGTCGCGGGGGCCCGCGAACCACGGGTATGGAATCTTGCCCGCTTGGTAGGCGTCGTAGAGTTTCCCCCAGTCCTCGGGCGTGTAGACGCCGACCTCGCAGAGGGTGTATGGGCCGTGGGTGACGGCGATGGTGCGGTTGTTCGCCGCGCCCGGGCTGGAGACGGCGATCCACTCGCCTTGTTTGGCGACGACCGGTGCGTTCTCAACGCTGAGCTTGTCGAGCACATCCTGTGTCGCGTCGCTGATGCGCGCGTACAGGACCATGCCAGACAATTGGGCGTTCGTGAGCGGCGCCCACGCGAACACCGAACCGGTCGGCGCGCCATCAGCCAACGTATACCGGCGTTTCTCCCCGATGATCGTGGACGTGGCACGCCACATGTTGCGCAATTTGAGGCACCTCGGATCCGGGTGCAGGTTCTGCACAGTGTCGATGCTGCTCATGCCGCCGCCCCCAGGCCGGAGACTACGGGTAGTACTCGTTGAATCGTTCGATCACATGGGATTCGTCCATCTCGTCGTGCATCATGACCGCGAAATGCCAGAGTTTGTAGCTGCCGGCAGTTGTGTTGAATATCACGACACAATTGTCCTTGCCCGCTTTGTCGGCGTCCAGCCGAATACCGGTTTTGAACTGTGCTGGCGGGACCTCCACGGCGCTCTGCATGGTCGTCGAGGACAGCCAGACACGCAACGGCGTCTGCGTGTTCGCCGTCTCGCCACGCACGTAGAGGCTGAGCGGCGTGCCCGCTTTGATAGCCTCCGAGTCCAGTGCGAGGGCGACCTCCACACGCGAGTCGATCACCAATCCGGGTTTCGGGGTGAGCGCATAGTTTTTGCAGCCCGTGACCTGCCGTCCGTCGGGTAGGGTGATGAGTCTGCTCATGCGACCACCACCAGAGCGCGGTGGCAATCCACATGTGGATGGAAAACGCTAGGAGGAAGCCCCCCCCCCGTACGATTCCATCACCGTCAAACCATGCGATATTGTTGGCGATCATGTGTTGGTAGTCCTCCTCGCTCATGACGAACAGTTGGCGCACCCATATCGCGCAGTTCATGTTCGGGCCGACCATCACGCGAAACTCGACCATGGAATCCTCCGGCACCGTGTTTGCTGTGGTGACAATACGCCCCGGTGTGCCGTCCCATGTGGCCGGTGTGAGCTCTGTGCGTGGCATGATGACCACACGCAGCAGATTCTGTGGATACGCGCCCTGCGGGGCGCTCACCTCCGCACCGAACCGGTACACGCCGGCCGGCAGCTGCAACTGCGTGTACACGTACGAATCCGGTGTGCCGCTCTGATTCGTGATATGCAACCGGTTATCGGACAACATCTGCAACAGGATGCTCTTGCCCGTGTAGAACGCCCAATCAGCAGTATCCACAGGTTTCGGATCGGGCAGCAGATTGCGTGCATACGGGTCACTCATGGGGTTCGCCCCCGATTGTGGCGAGCCGTGCCTGCAGGGCGCTGTTCGCAGCCGTGAGGATCGCGTTCTGCCGGGTCAGGTCGGCGACCTGCCTGCACAGCACGTCCACGACCGCGTTCGCATCCACCTCGACATTATTTGCGGTGTTGGCTGTCATTATTTTCCTCCTTGTTTGACTTGGGTGATGAATGCCGTTTCCAGTGCGGCGAGCGTGGCCCGGATCGGGTCGAGTTGGCTCGGCGCGTGGGCGGCCGCAGCGCGCAACGCCATGACCGGTGCGCCCCCCGGCTGCATGTCGGCCGTGCTGTCCGTGTCGTCGGCGTCGCGCAGCTGGTCGTATTTCGCCGCCCAGTCGACCGGTTCGGCGTCGGGATGGGTGTGCTCGATGATGGTTTCGAGCGCCGTGTCGTACGATTCCAATCCGAGCAGCGCCCTCCAACTGGCGATCGCCTGGTATGGGATGGCGAGGTCGCGCCCGTCGTCGGTGGTGACGAAACACATTTGTTGGGTGTCGTCGCGTGTGATGGTGGTCATAGGTTCGCGTTGCCTCCTGTTGCAATGAGCATGTTGACGACGCAGCGTGCGGCCTCACCATTGGGGTTCCACCAGTGCAGGCCGATCTGCGTGGCGGTCGCGGACGAGTGGGACACGGTGGCCGCTTTGTTGGATTCGCACCCACACACCACACGGACACTGCCCGCGTCGGCGAATGGTTTCGGCCACACGTATGTGAATGTTTTCTGCGTGTTTTTGTCCACGTTGCCGTAGTCCACGCGGCAGTGCACGACACGGGGCAGGTCGTCAATACGCCGGCCCGCCACGTACACGCCGGCCGGGTCGTCCGTGTTGCTGGGGGTACCAGCCAGGGAGATCTCGAATCGGGTGGTGTTGATCGTGGTTTTGGTGTAGATCACGGCACTGGCCGAACTGCCGCCGGTGTTGTCGCCGATGCCGATTTTGCGGCGGAAAACGTTGAGCGCGCTCGTGTCGCCCACGGTCAGGGTCCATGACTGTGTGTTTTCGTGGCGGGTGCCGGCTCCGGGCACGGTCTGGTCGGGCAGTTTCACGAACGCGCCGCTCATGTCCCATGCCTGCCCGTAGTCGGTCTGGAATATGATGTTGGCCAGTCCGACGCTGCCGCCGGCGTCCATGGCGCCGATGATGATCCGGCTGCCCGAGCGTGCCGTGCGCAATCCTCCGGTGAGGATGGCGATGCCGGTGCGCCCGTCGAGGTTGATCATCTCCTCTCCACTGTCCGACCAGGCGACGAGCTCACTGCCCCGTATTTTCACGCCCTTGGCGTCGTCCGGGTAGGTTTGCAGCGTGGCGCCGGTGATCTCACCATTGGACATGACGGCGCCCTTGAGCATGATCGACCCGTCCGCGCCCAGCGTGAATGACGTCTGTTTGCTGGTGTCGAACGCGACGATCCCGCCGGAGGTGAATTTGATGCCGGTGTTCGCCTCGCGGCTGGTTTGGATCGTGGGCGCGGTGATGACCGGGCCGCTGATCTCCCCGCCCGACTGTATGGCGCCTTTGAGTGAGAGCACCCATTCGCCAGCCTCGTTTTTCGCATACGAGAGGTGGTCGCCGAATGTCACTCCGTCGCCGTTGATCCGCGCGACAGTCGTTTTGTTCGCGCCAGTGCCGGCGACGAGCTTGTAGTCGGCACCCTCGATACTGCCGCCGCTGATCGCCGGCGTGCTGATGCCGGCCCCGATGATGTTGACCGACTGCAGGATCGCCTCACCGGTTTTCGCATCCAATGTGACGACCGGATTACCGGACGAGTCCACCATCGTGAACCCGTTGTTGTTGAGCTGGATGCGCTCGTTCGACGTGAGGAACGCGCCGCCTTTGATGACCGCGCCATCGAAAAAATCCGCCGACACGAGACCCGCGCTTATGGTGCCGCGCACGAACAGGCTGTCGGCGGCGAACGTGAGGTCAGCCCACCGCGTGCCGTTCCACGTCCACAGGTGTTCAACCTCGCCTGAATGGTCGACGAGCACGGAAACGGAATTGTTCGGTTCGCCCAGCCAATAGGTTTCGAGTGGTTTGCTCGACGTCTGCCACCATTCGTCACCCGGTTTGAGCAGATCATATGTCGGCTCGGTGGGTTGCACGAACCTCTTGTTTTTGCTGTCGGCGGTGGTCTGGGCTCCGATGACGGCCGCCTCCGCGGCCTCCAGACGCGCGTTCGAGTTGGCTAGATCAGTTTCGAGCTTGCGGGCGAGCTGGGTCGCCTGCTCGGCCTGCTGCTCCGCCTCATACACGAGCGTAACGTCCGTGATGGAGGCGTCGTCGAAATACGCGTTCACGGGCTGGTTGAACGCGATTCTGGCGCGAATGTATTTCACGCCGTCCTCAACCACGTAGTCCATGGTCTGGCGTGTCCATGTCTGCACCTCGATGAGGCTCGTGTTCGGACAGTTCTGGCAGTCGCTCCAATTAATGCCGTCCGTTGATTTCTGCAGGCGCGGGCCGCCAGCGGTCGCCGCACCAGCACTGACGAGCTTGTACCAGTACTGGAACCTGTAGCGGGCGCCCACAGTCACGGGGATCGGATGCTGTGAGATGAGTTCACGGCTGGCGATGGACGCGTCCGTGTTCAGGTACGCACGGTAGGAGCCGGAGCGTGAGTATGGGCTTTGCTGGCGGTGGGGTTTGCTCCCCACGCCCGCGACCCACCCGTCGTCCTGCTCGTCCCCAGACTCGAAACCGCCGTTATAGAGCAGTTCCTGTGTCTGCGCGGACAATACGTTGAGCAGTGCCTGCGCGCTGGCCGCGGCCTGTGCAGCACTGTTCGCGGTGGCCGCGGTGACCGCGTGTGCCTTGTCGAGGCGGTCGACCTCACCGGCCGTGGTCTGACTGAGCGTGTCCGCGTTCTGCGCGAGTCTCGCCGCATCCTCCGCACTGTTCTGCGCCGCTTGCGCCATCTTGTAGGCGCCGGACTGGGTGACGTCCGTCCACGCCCACTGACCATCGCTGTAATCGACACGGGTCGTCGTGTAGAGGTTCGACGCCCTATCCAACGCGGGCTCCACCGTGCTCCACGCGCCCTCCGGGTTTTTGCCGGCCGGCTTGGCCGGCTTCGACGCGGCGAGCACATAATACGTGGTGAGCGCGGTCACACTCACACCAGTCGCACCAGTGGCGCCCTGCGGGCCCTGCTGGCCCATGGGACCCGTATCGCCGGTCACCGGTGTCGCGCCAGTCACCGTTGTACGCCCGTCGCCGTAGGTGATCTTGGTGCGCATCCACACCGTCGCACCGGCCGGACGGGTCACACTGCCGGTCGTCCACCCGCTCGTCGGGGCCGTAGTGGCACCGCCCACCGCGTACTCGATCACACTGCCGGTGATGGTCTTCGCAGCATTGTCCGTCGCGAGCTGCTTCGCCGCGTTCGCGGTCCGCTCAGCGCTTTCGGCCGTGCCCTTAGCGGTGTTCGCAGTGCCGGCCGCTTTTTCGATGTCCTTGGCCTGCTGCTCCTGCGTGCCCTCCACGCTCTCCACACGCGACACCGCGTCGAGCATGTCCTGCTTCACGCTGGCGACATCCGTCGCCATATCCGCATAATCGCCTTTGAGCTTGTCCGTCTCCGTTTTGATGGCGTCCGACGTCTCACGCGCCGCCTTGTCCGCCTCCGCACGCAGATAGGCTTCCTGCTCGATCCCCTCACGGTTCGCCTCAATCTGCTGCTGCGCCTCGGTGATCGTCGTGTTCACCTTGTCTATCTGCGCGGCAGTGTCTTCCTTGGCGGCTCCGAGGATCTCGTCGGCCTTCGCGTCCAGCTCCTCCTGGCTGATGCCCTCCCATAATGGGGATTGGGTTTCCGACTCGGGGTCGTAGCGGCTGATACCACCATGTTCCGCGGTGTCCCCGATGAGCACGCCAGTACCATCACCAGAGGGAATGTACACGTTCGCCGCCTTGCGGGTCTGGTTTTCCTGCGCGGTGCGCAATGCGGTCTGGGCGACCTGCATGGCGAGCGTGTCCGGGTCGATGTTGATCTGCAGATGCTGCGCCATACGGTTGCCTCCCCTGTTTAGACGCTGATGTCCTCCATCACGTCGAATATGAGTTCGATTCGGTTGGTGTTGTCGCCGCTCATGCGCATCAGGCGCGTGCAGTAGACGCCGTCGGGCAGTGGCGGATAGTCTCGGATGTCGAGGTCGACGCGTTCGCCCGGCCAAATGTCCCCGATGGGGAATGATTGGGCGCCACCCTCGTCGATGTCGGCCGCGTGCACGGTGGCAGTGATCTGCATGAGCGGCTTGTCGTTGGCCGCTAGCACGCCCGCCGCATGCTCTTTGAGCACCGAGAGTTTGTCGGTGTCGGAGTCCGAATACGTGGATTCGCGCAGCGGCCAATTGATGCCGGGTTTGCGCAATAATGTGAGGTCCTCGGCGGACGCGGTGATCTGCGCGGCGTCCGTGCCCGCGCCTGAGGCGTAGACGCGGTGCACGGCGCCCAGATGGTCCACGGTCAGCTCGTCCAACGCGCCCGCATACGGCGCATACCCGAGCGAATGCACCTCTCTCTGGCCGAGATAGATCTCACTATCCGAGCCTGCGAGGAACGCGCACCGCACATGCGACTGATCAGGCAGGTAGGGGCGGAACTGCATGTCTGGCCCGCCCAGGATGTTCGACAGGTCGGTGAGCAGTTTGCGGCACCCGTTGTTTTGGATGTCCCACGCGGAGTATTCGCGGGTGCGCGTCCCGGCCTCGCCGCGGTAGGTCCAGTCGATGGGCAGTGCGCCGGATGGTTTCGCGTCCGTGCACAACCAGCCGATCTCGCTCGCGATCCCACGGTACGACAGGTTGGTGAGCCGGATCGTGTCCGGGCTCGTGCCGTTCGCGCCTGCCCCGTATCTTCCCTCGCGCACGAGGTAGCGGTGGTCGAGCAGGCCGAATGGCGACGTGAGGCTGAAACTCGTGTCGATGGCGGTGTCGGTGCGCACGCCGATCGCCGCGGCGACGACCGGTTTGCCCATCAACCCCATGTCGATGTCGTGCTGGGACGCCCAGGTCAGGAGAATGCTGTACCGGTCCGGGGTGAGAATGCGGCGTTTGGCTTGCATCGTGTCGCCCGGCACCGACCCCCACGGGACCGTCACACCCGACAGGTCGAGGTCACCTACGCCCTTGTCTTTGAGGGTGGCGAGCGACGAGTCGGACACGTCCACGCTCCATGCGAATTTTGGCAGGTCGATGGGCGCGTGGATCACCCCGGTCATGGTCTCGAACACCCAACTACGCCACGCCATACATCCACCGCCTCGTTATTGTTTGACGCCCTGGTCGATGACGTCGAGTTTGATGCCCGACCAGCTGCCGTTGTAATGCACCGTTGCGTTCGTGCCGTATCCGACCCAGCATTTGATGCTGACCGTGTGCACGCCACGCCCGCAGGGGACGTTCGTGCGGAACTGGTACGGTTCCCACGCGCCGCGGAAACAGTAGTTGAAAAAATCACCGACCGGTTTGCCGTCGATGAGCACCTGGCCGCGCACCTCACTGTATTTGCTCAAATCACCCGCACCGTTGCTGCCGGCCGCGTTCGCGCAGATCGTGACCACGCATTCGAGGTCACGGTCCGTGGGCAGGTTCACCTGCACCCGGCACCACTCTTTCTGCGCGTTGGTCAGAGTCGTGTCCTGCTTGAGCTGCGCGGACGCGATCAATCCCTGCGCGGCGCCATAGGGGACCGCGTAATCAATCTCACCCACACGGGTCGCGTTGCGCAGGCTCGTGCTGTTGGCCGGCACCTGCATGTAGGAGAGCACCGTCACGCCGGCGGGAGGCGTGGGTTTGACCGGGCTGGCTGCAGGCGTGCCCTGTGTGACACCAATCACGACGAGATTGTCCGTGTCACGTAATTCTTTTTGGTTGTGGGCCTGCAGCCAGACGCAGTCGATGCGCGGGTTCGCGCTCTGATTCGCCTCCACCACCGGTGAGGATCCCCCACCCCAATACGCTTCCATCGCACCGTCCGTGCCGGACCGGCTCGTGACTGCCACACCGGCGGCCACCTGATAGGCCAGCGTATCGGACGCGAGCACACCGAGGCCGACGATGATGCCGGTGGACGCCCAATGCGACTGCAGGATTTTGCGGTGCGTCAACGCGTCGCACCCCTGCCAGCCATTGCCTGCGCGTACCGCGCTCACACCGAGCGCCGACGTATCCACCATATTGACCTCCTAGATGTATGTGTCGTGAGATTCCACATCGACCCACCCGCCGCCGACCGTGCGCAGCAGCAGACTCAAACCGCCCTGCGGCGGCACCGTCGGGAATCCTCGTGAAATGAGTGTTTCGGACACGTCCACACCGTTGACGCTGGCGGTGCGGGTACGTGAATCCAATATGAGCTCGCTGCCCGCATACACGGGCAGTGAGCATTGCAGGCGCAGGTCGGTGCCGGGGAATTCGAGGTCCACACCGTCCGGCATGGGCCCGTGCACACGGAACACTGGGCGGGCGGGGCTCGACCCGGCATTGGTGACCACGCCCGTGTTCGACGCGGCCGCATCATCATCGTCGAGATAGTAGGTCAGCGGGTAGTGTATGCCCTCGTCGCCCTCCAACGTGACGAACAGGATGCTCACGGAATCGTTGGGGTCGCCCAGCCATTCGGTCGCGAGGAAATCATCCTGCGGGTAATAGGACAGGCCACCCGACCCGTTTTCCAGGCTCGCGCACTGCAACTGGCAGCCCCGTTCCAGACTCGACAGGATTTCCGGGCGCGGGCACACGATGATGATCTGCCCGGTCAGATACTGCCAGTTGACGTTCTGCGTGGTCTGCTCCGTGTCGATCGAGTCGACATACCCCTCGCAATACAGGTCATGCGCATCGTCCTGCACGCGCACACGCACCATGCGGTGCAGGAACATACGCAGATGCGACTGCATGTCGAGCACCTGATTACGGTCGTGGGCCGTGTCGGCGAGCAGGCGGTATTCCACCGTGACGGTGCGCGCCGCGTAGAGGATCTGCGCGTCCTGCACATCATGCGCCCCGTCGCCCGCCAGCCGTTCGGTCAAATCGACCTTCGCGTCCGGCGAGCTCAACCAACTGGACAGGCCGCGCAGAATCATGCCCCGTGCGGCCGCCGACCCGTCGATGACCGCGTCCGGGACATCGGTGGCACTCAATGTGACGATGCTCATACGATGCCTCCTATCGGCTGGCGCCCAGCAGGGTACGCGTGTTCATGCGCAGTTTCGCGGCCGTCAATTCGGCCTGCACATACGGCGAGTTGTTGGACGCGAAATTGTTCGTGATCTGCTGCGTGTACACGTTGCGCGCCGCATCGAACCGCTGCGCCTCCACATACGGTGCCGCCGGCGTCGCCTGCACCATGCCGCCACCCGCAAACCCGGCCGCGGCCTTGAACTGCTCGTAGTAGCCGCCGTTGATCGCCTCGAGCTCACGACGATATTTCGCCGTACTACGCGCGTTCGTGATGTACTCGCCATTGGAGACGCGACGCAGGATACTGTCCGACGTGCCGGTGCCGGGGCCACTGATATACCCGCCGAGCGCATTGCCCTTCGGAATCGTCCCACCGTGGACCTTCTCGCCCTGGCTGGTGTAGTAGGTGGTCACCGTGAACGACTTGTCACCGATGGTCATCTGCTGCAAACGGCCAATCTGCTGCTCCGCGGCAGCAGTACCAAGAGCATTGATACTGAAATTCTTATCACTGATCTTCTGCTGCTGCACCTGCTTTACCGACTGCAGAGCCTGATCGTTATTGCCGTAGATGAAACCTGTTTTCTTATCAATCTTCCAGCCGTTCGCTTGAGCGACCTTCTGCCAGTAATCGTTGTTCTCACCCTTGAGGTATCCGGTTTTCGTATCGATCTTCGCACCGTTAGCGAGCGCGAGCGCGATGTCGTACTGGTCCTTGTTGAGGGTGAGTGTGCCGGTTTTAGTGTCGATTTTCGCGCCGGTGATTTCGGCGAGCGCCTGCATTGCTTGGTCGTTGTTGCCGTAGACCATGAATTGGCCGTTCGGCATGGATTGCAGGCGGAGTTTGGTGTCGTCGATTTTCTGGTTGGCTTCATCGGTGTTGGCGTCCACTGTTGGGTTGGCTATGGTTTTGTCGAGTTCATCGAGTTGGTTTTTCATGTTCTCGGTTTCCTCGCGCGTCAGCCCATAGGTGGTGGCGAGCTCTTCGGCTTTCTCACGGCTGATGCCTGCAGCGGTGGCGGCGTTGATGAATGCGTCGCGCGCGCTGACCAGGGCATCTCCGGCGCGTTTGGTGGCGCCTTCCATGTCCCCGGTCGCCTGACCTTCTTCAAGGAATTTTCTTGCGGTGTCCTGTGCCTGTCCGGCGAGCCCGTACAATGCGGTCTTCGCTTCTTCGCCTTTTTCTTGCAATCCGGCGAGGTAGTTGCCGTTTTCGTCGAGCACACGGCCTTGCGCAGTGAGGTTTTCCACGGTCTCGCGAATGCTTTCGTCAAGCTGCACCTGTGCTTGGGCGGCGCTCAACGCGGGGGCCGCCATGGAGAACAGGCTGTCGATGAGATCGTCAACGGCGGTCGCATACTCGTCGGCCGCTTTCTGTGATTCCTCCATCGCCGCCGTGAGTTCACTGGTACCGTCGGCTGCGTCCTGGGCGGCCCCAGTTTCCTGATCGAGGGCTTCTTGTTTCTGCTCGGACAGGCGTGTGCTGTCCTCGTAGGCGTTCTTTTCGGCCTCGAACACGTTTTTGAGCACTACAGCGCGGTTGAGGTCGTGCATGTTCCATGAGTTGTGCAGTTCCTCATATTTGGCGTTGTATTCATTCAGCGCATTGGTGTCGCCAATGGCGGCACGGCTGATGGTGTTCATGCTGATGCCGATTTTATCGAGCACATCGGGAATGTCCCTGGCTCCGGTCTTCCACTGCGAAAATCCCTCGGAGACGCGGTTCGTTCCGAGTTTCATCGCGCTCATGTCCTCGATCATGACGGTGATGGCGTCCTGACCGGATTCGAGTGAGCTTTGGAAATCCTTCGCTTTCTGGGCTGCCTGAGCCGCTTTGTTCGCCCATGCGGCGAGCAGTGCGCCTCCCGCGGTCAGGGCGACACCCCATGGACCGCCCATGAGGCCGAACAGCCCGGCACCCACGCTTTTCAATCCACTCATCGCGGTCTGGCCTCTGGTCAGCCCGTTGGCCATGAGCTCACCGCCCGTGACGGTGGACGACATCGCGGAGGACAGTTGCCCGATGCCCGCGGCGAATTGCGGGATGGACTGCTGCAGACGCTGCACCGGGTCGAACACCAGCCCCAAGGTCTTGCCGACCACGGTGCTGGAGTTCTTCAAATCGCCGAGTCCCTTGTGCAGGCCGGCGAACACGCCGATGAGCAGGCCGCCTTTGACGACCCACTGTTGGATGCTGGGGTCGAGGCTGGCGAACGCGTCCACGACACCGGTGATGCCCTGCACGATGTCACGCAATGCGTCGTTCGCACCGGACCCGGTCTTGATGAGCGCCGTCTCGATGGCGCCGCTCAACTGCTCCATGTCGCCCTTGAGGTTGTCGGTCTTGGCGGCGGCCATCTGCGCGGCCACACCCGACTCGCTCACGGTTTTCGTCCACTTGGCGACACCGTCCGCACCGGCCTCATACAGCGCGTTCGCGGCGCGCACCGCGTCCGCGCCGAAAATCGTGTTCATCGCCGCGTTGCGCTGCTCCATCGACAGGCCGCCCATACGCTCCTGCAACTGGCCCGCCAACGCTTCGAGGCCGATGAACTGGCCGGACGCGTCGTACGCGTTGATGCCGAGCTCCTCCATCGTGGCCGCGGCCTGTTTGGAGGGGCCGGCGAGGCGCTGCAGCATGCTTTTGAGGCTGGTGCCGGCGTCCGAACCGATCATGCCTGTGTTCGCAAACAGGCTGAGTGCGCCGACAGTCTCCTGCATGCTGATGCCGAACGAATTGGCAACCAGACCAGCCTGAGAGAGCGCGTAGCCGAGGTCGGAGGCGGACCCCTGCGCGGCGGCCGCACCGGCGGCCAAAGCGTCGGCGACGGCCCCGGCGTCCTTGCCTTCGAGCTTGAACTGGGCGAGTGCGGAGCTCATGAGTTCGGCGGCGTCGGCGACCTGCATGCCATCGGAGGCGGCGAGGTTCAATGCGCCGGACAGGCCGCCGGAGAGCACGTCGGCGGTGCTCATGCCGGCCTTGGCGAGTTCGTTGATCGCGTTCGCGGATTCCGTCGCGTTGAACACAGTGCTTTTACCCGCGTCCAATGCGGCGGTCTTCAACGATTCGAGTTCGTCGCCGGTGGCGCCGGTGTTGGCTTTGACCTCGCTCATCGCCTCGTCGAAATCCGCGAACATCTTCACGGCGCTCACGCCGAATGCGAGGCTCATGGCGCCGACGGCCATGCCGGCCTTGGTGGCGGCGGTCTCGAATTGGCGGGCGCGGTTGGTGGGTTTGACGATGGTGGTGGCGAGCTTGTCGGTCTGCGCCGCGGCGGTCTGCATTTTCGCGGAATAGTCCGAGATGTTCGCCGTCAAACGGACCATGATGTTCTCGTTCACCGCCATCGCAGTTCCCTCCTAGTGTCGTGGTCGTAGTCGTGTGGTCTGTGAGTGCGGCGCTTCGACGACACCGCTTTTCGCGTAGCGTTGCATGGCGAATTCACGGGCTTGCGAGGCGAAACACATGTAGACGTCCGCACCGTCAAACAGCTCGCGGAATCTGTCCTCGTCGTGGCAGATGGCCGGATCCATACCGCACAATGGGCACACGTGGGTTTGCTCATAGAGGTCGAGTGCGAGCATCCATGCCTGCTCGCACCCGTCCCATTCCACGGTGTCGCCCTCGCTGGGCGTCCAACCGCGGAAACTCTTGTAGCTGATCCCGAGGGTTCGTGCCGTGCGCAGGGCCGCGCGGAGCATGGGGTCGTCGGCGATGCGTTGGGCGAGCCGGTCGAGGGTCAGGCTTTTGGGAGTGAGATCGCGGGAGTGTTGAGCTGCTGCACGATGGGCATCATCGCGAACAGTTGACTATCGGGCATGTCGGCGAGCAGGTTGAACAGTTCGGCTTTGTCGAACTTCAACGGCTCGTCCGGTGTGGGTTGCATGTGCGCGCCGGTGGTCATGGTGGCCACCGCGTCACGGATCAGTCCGAGCACGTCCTGACTGGATTCACCGTTTTCGGTGGTGGTGTTCGCGGCGACGAGCTGTTCCCACAGGCTCGCGTTCAGGCCTTGCACGTCGAGGATGAGCGTGTGCTCGCGCACATCACGCACGATCTGTTCGAGCTGTTTGCGCAGTTTCTTGGCGGTTGCGGCGCGCGTGGACAGTTCCTTTTCGGTCAGCCCGTTGGTTGGCTCCGCTTCGAGTTGTTCCAATTTCTTTGACAACTCGCGGGATTGGTTGAGTGTGTCGAGGTCGGTGACGATCTCGATATGCCCGGTGGGGCGTTTGATGGTGGGCAGCATGGGATTCCCTTCAAATATGGTGGAGGCCGCCCCACCATGTGGTGTGGGCGGCCTTTGGGGTTATGGGTGCCGGTCAGGCGCCGGAGCCTGCGGCGACGGTCGCGGTCTCGTCCTGCGCGCCGGGGCTCACGCTGAATGTGATCTGGCTGAGCTGGCGCTGGTTGACGGCGTGCGCGACCGGCGTCTTGATGCCGATCGTGACGGGCAGCACGCTGACCTTCTGGCCGGCGGCGAACTCCTGTTCGGACGGCAGGCCACGCCGGCGCACGAAATACCCGGTCTTGCCGCGTGTGAGGGTTTCCACGAGCGTGTTGTCGATCGCCTTGTTGGAGTCGTCGACACGGTTGATGTTGTCCACGACGCGCAGCAGCGTGTCGGTCCATGTCTCCTGTCCGGGGATCTGGCCGACCTCGGCGCTGCCTTCGCGGTCGTCGTCGATCATGTTCTGCCCGTGCGTGGCCTGGAAACCGTCACCGGTCAGCCACATCGACATGTCCAGCACGCCTTCACCGGTCAATTCCGCCACGGTGGGCGCTTTGACGTCCTTGATGGTGGGCACGAACACGGTCTTGACCATGCCGTCCTCGAGGGAGGCGGATACCTCGTTACTCATAGTGTCTCCTTATGGTTGTTGGTTGTGTTGGGGTTAGTGGTCAGTTGGGCCAGCCGACCGTCCATGTGAGCACGCGCATCGCGAACGGGCTGCCGGTCAGGGGTGAGACGAGTTCGGCCGAATAGACGCCAGAATCACGTTCGGGCACCAGCTTGCTGAACCCGTTGCCGGGCCATGCGCCGTCGAGCGCGGCCTGCAGTTTGCCGCACACGATGCCGATGGACTCGTCGGTCTCCCCCACCACACGGATGTCGAGACGGCCCACATGCGATGTCGTCGCCAACGATTCCGTGTGCTGGCGGTCGAACTCGCTGAATGAGACGACCACCCATGGCGGGCTCGCCCCTTGGGCGGGCACCCCGAGCCATGTCTTCCACCCCTTGAGGGCGGGGACGAGCGCGAGGACCTGTTTGCGTGCCTGCAGATAGGTGGTCATCAGTCCAATCCCTCCATCGCCTCGCTCAGATAGTGTTTCCACGTGTCGAGCTCGGCTTCGGCGTGCTCGTAGAACTGGTGGCTGCCACCGCCCTTGTAGGTGCCGAAAAACGCGATGTTCGCCAACCCGCCGGCCTTGGCGGTCGGGCCGATGGCGACGGTCACCTGCATGGGCGCGCCCAGGAACGGTGTCTCGTATTCGATGGGGATCCGTGCGATGCCCGGATTCGACGAGGTGCGCAGGTCGGCGGTGACCGCCTGTTTGATCTTGAGCGCGGCCTTGTTCGTGGTCGCTTCGACCCGCTGGCGTTTCTTCGACGGGGCGAGCCGGAGTTTCGCGGCGAACGCGGTCAGTTGGGACACGTCACTCATCGCTCACCTCCGATTCCGCTGGCATTTGCGACACGTTCCACCGTTTCGCCGTCGCCAATGTCTTTTCGGACTGCAGGTTCACCAGCCGTAGGCGCGCGCCCACCAGATCTGGGTCGTTGCTGGATTCGATGAGCGCGATGTCGCCAGGACGGCAGCCGGACGCGGTGTAGGGCAGATGCAGGTAGAGGTTCCATACGGGCACGTTGCCGCCCACGTTCGTGCTGTCGCCGCTGGCGGACACGACCTGGCTGGCCACGCCGCCGGCGGTCTGCACGCGGCAGGCGCCGTGGTACACGGTGTCCACCACCGGCTGGGTGACGCCCGTGTCGGGGTCGACCTCGAACCGGCCGGTGGGCCGCGCCACCGTGCACACGTCCACCATGAGCTTCAACGCGTCCAATCGTCCCTGTTTGAGGGTGCTTAGAATCCGTTGACGACGAACCATGGGATGCCCCCGTCCCTCGTGTACCCTTCGGCGTCACCGCGTGTGGTCGCGATGGACGCGACGCTTTTGGCGACCACGCCCGACGCCTGCTCACGCACACTGTCGAGCATGCGTTGCTCGCTTTCTGTCAGATAGATGCCGGACGATTCGACCTTGCGGCCGCCACCGTCCATCGCGTCATCGATCTGGCTGGTCCACTGCGTCTCCGCGTTCGGGTTGACGTAGTAGCGGGCCGCGCAGGACAGGGTCACGTCCGCGAGCGCTTCGGGCAATCCGTCACGCAGTTGGCCGTGCTCGTCCGTCCACTGTTGGCGTGTGTAGGAGCGTACGAGGTTGGAGGAGGCACGCAGGACGCGTTCCGCGCGCCGCTGGTTGGTGTCTTCGTCGATGGGTTCGCCGAGCCATTCGGCCAATTCATCGACGGTGGCGAATGGCTGCAGCGTCATGACGGTCAGCCCTGGGATGCGCCGCCGGTGGCGGCGGGTGTGATGAACCCGGCCGGGTACTGCTTGCCTTTGGTGACCAGACGGGTCATGGGATTGGCGACCGCGAATCCGACGCGCATGACCACGCGCATGATCTTGGAGTCCTGCTGCATGGCGTTGTAGATGACCTTGCCGTCGGCGTCGGAGATGATGCCCTGGTCGAAGATTTTGAACGTCATGTCCTGGCGCACGCCGTACACGAACTTCGTCCAGTCGGCGGCGAGCAGTTCGGCCTTGGTGGGGTCCCATGCGCCGTTGGTGACCTCGTTGAGGTCGTAGCCGTACAGGCGGCTGGGCTGGCCTTCTACGATGGACGGCGAGTAGACCGGCTGGCCGTTGGCGTCGCGCAGGCCGATGAGCTGCCAGTTCAGGCCGGCCTTGGACGCGAACCCGTTGATGGCGAACCCCTGTTCGGCGATCTTCTGGCCGAGCGAGGCGACGTCGGCGGCGAAATCCGTGCCGGTTCCGGCGGCGACGGTGTTCTTCGCAGCCTTGGCGCCGGCGAGGATGTCCGTGCCCCAGCTGGCCGGCTTGTCGACGCCGAAGATGGAGGCTTCGTCGATCTTCTTGCCGAACGCTTCGGCGATGAGCGGGCGGATCGCGGCCCACAGGTCGATGTCGGCGTCCTCGACTACGGAGTCGGGAATCGGGACGAGCACCGCGAGTTCTTCGGCGCTGATGGTCACGTCCTCCCACCCGGTCTTCGTGGTCTGCTTGAGACCGCCCTCGGCGACCCAGTACGCTTCGGGCAGGCTGGCGAGCACCGGCTGTTCCTTCTTGGCCTTGCTCATCGTGACGCGCTTGGCGCGGTTCGCGATGACGGACTGCTGCGGCAGTGTCTGGATGATCTCGGTGGAGCGTTCGTTCGGGATGAGCGCGTCACCCAGATCGGAGCGTTTGATGGCGTTGGCGAAATTCTCTGCCATGAGAGTTCCTTCCTAAAAATTGATGGTTCAGTGTTGTGCTGCGCGCAGGGCGTCGCGGATGAAATCGCGCGGCTTGCCGTTGCTGGTCGGGTCGATGCCGCCGGACGGTTGGCGGCGCAGCGGGTTGAGATGTTCCGGCTCACTCGGCGCTGCCGTCTTGAGTCGTGCCGCGAGCTTCGCGGCCTTGGCTTCGAGTTCCTCGGGGCTGCCTGAGCCCAGGAACTCCATGTCGTCTTCGGACAGGGCGGGATGCTTCGCGCGGATCTCCGCGAGCGTCTTCGCGAGGCGCAGCTGTTCGAGTTCCGCTTTCGTCTCGGCGAGGTCACGGTCGGCTTTTTCCCGTTCGGAGAGCTTCTCATCCTCGTAGGCGCGGTTCTTGTCCTTGAGGCCCTTGTTCTCCTCACGCAGGTGCTGCACGAGTTTCCACGCCTTGTCCGCGTCGAAATCATCACCCCAAGGGTTCTGCGGCTCCTGTGGTTCAGACGCCGATGGGTCGTGCGGTGTCTCCGTACCCGTCCCCGTCTCGTCCTGCTCGGGATCGTCGTTCTGGTTGTCGGCCATGATGGCATCCTTTCCTGTTGTGTGTTTCGCGCCCGGCCTGCGGGCAACAAAAATCCCCACCAGCCACTGGCCAATGGGGAAAAGCTTGATTAAGGGAGAGAGCGGTTACTTAAAAAGGTCCGCAAACCGTTGTATTTCGGGATAATCCGGGTTCTTGGTCAGTTCTTTCACCGACTCCGGGATTTGCCTGAGTATTTCATGGTTGACACAAGCGGCGTCCAAAGCCATGACCACTGCGAGGTCAGGCTCGCCTACCTCGATGCTTGTAAGCATGCCGTCTTCATAGTCAGGTAAATATTTTTTGACTATATCTATACATTGGCGCGCGATATCAAACAATTGCCTGTACATGTCCGTCATATCCGCCCCTTTGTTTTCCATTCGCGCCTATGGGAGAGCGCGACTTCTATTCTACCATTCTCGGTATTTCGGACTACGCCGGCGCCGCCGACAGGGAATGCTCTATCCACCTCGTACCGGCCGCCTTTTTTGTATGCTCGCACTTCGACTTGGACGCCATCGATAATTGCCCCAAATCTGTCTAGAGCTCTTTCCTCTGCCGCTTCGATATGCCAATCGGGATTGGCGAGGACTTGGCCGATTGCCTCAGAAATGGTCCTCGGTGTCCAGCTTTCCGGAAATTCCGTCTTGCCGGCCACACCATATCCGGATAGATGCCCGCCTTTGCTTTTTTTGTCTCCGTACATGATATGGTCGCGCACGGTACGGGTCAGCGGTTTCGCCTTGTCGAATGGCCATGTGGCGGTATTGATGGTCGGTGAATCCCGGAAATATCCGCTATCGCGCATGATGGGCAGGATGTTCTGCCATGTCTTCTCGCCTTTGGGGAACCGTTCGGCGGCACGGTAGTAGTCGTCGATCCATTGCTGTTCCCGTTCGGTGGGCTGCCAGTCGCCGTAGACGACCTCGACGGTGCACCCGCAGTGCGCGTGGTATTTGCCGCTTGGCGTGTCCGCCTTGAGCGCGGTTTTCTCGCTCAGATAGACGGGGCCGCGGGAGACGAGCATCGCGCAGAACGCGCACGGGTCACCGTCGGACACGCGACGCCAACCGATGGCGCGGGGATCCTTTTTCGCCCATTCCTGGATTGTGCGCCGTCCGCCGGTGAGCACCGCCTCGTGGAACATGCCCAGGAACAGGCTGCGGGCGGCCGCCCACGCAGCCTCTTCGGTCTGTCCCTTGGCCAGATGCCACATGATGTTCGTGGCGCCCATCCAGTCGAATTCCTTGGCCGCCTGCTGTTTATCGAACCGTGGTATGGCGATGGTCACCTCGCCGCCGGGCTGGCCGATGCTCGCCTCACGGTATTGCGGCAGGTAGCGGGCGGCCATGCGGGCGCTGAGCTGGTACCAGCGGGCGAGCAGGTCGACCATGGTTTTCTTCCAGACCGGCTGCGTGCCGGTGAGGTCGTTGAGGTCGAGCGTGGCGTCCCATAGGCGGCGTGCCTGCGAGTCCGCGGTGATGGCGAGCCTGACTTGGTCGCGCCGGTGTTTGTCGGTCAGTTGCGGCGCGCTCACCATCACCCATCACCCTTCCCTCATTCGCTTGTCGGCTGCAGTTGTTCCCCGTAGATGCGGGCGGCGAGTTCGTCGGCGTCGGGGTGCGCTTCGGCGTATTCGCGCCAACTGTCGGCCTCGGTCTTGGTGACGCCGGGGATTTTGTCCCACAGGCACTGCTTGGGTACGCCCAGCATCTGCGCGGCCTTGCCGAACGCGTCGACGGCCTGGCTGATGGTGCGCGTGTCCGTGTCGGCCCACACCGGTGTCAATCCCATGTTCGCCGCATCGTCCATGCGCCCCTCGGCCGCCGCGCACAACCGCAACGTGTCGAGGTGGCCCACCCCGAACGTCTTGCGCCGCTCGTTGCGTTTCGCGTAGAATCCGGCGCGGCTTTCCTCGATGCCGGCGTCGCCGACGTTGACCATTTTGCCGAACGCGGTCGCCGGTGTCTGGGAGACGGCGGCGAGTTCGTCCACGTCGGACTGTTTCGCGTTGACGATGTTGTCGAGGTCGGTTTCCGGCAGCGTGCTGAACTGGACGCCTTCGCCGCCGAACAGCATGCTGTCTTGGCGCATCTCGAGCTTGCGCTGTTCCTTGGCGTCGTCGTCGAGGTCGCTCAGGTCGATGCCGGTCGCGGTTTTGACCTTCCAGCTGTTGTAGTGCTGAGCGAGCAGTCGGTCGTAGTTGTCCTTGTTGAGACGCTTCGCCAATGGGATGTAGGGTTCGACTTCGCCGGGTGTGCGCCCCTGCAAATCGATCTGGTTGCCGAATCGCACGACCGGGCAGACTGGCTTGCCTTGTGCGTCGCACACGCCATGCGCCTTCGGTTCCATCAGTGAGAGCGCGCCATTCTTGTCCTGCTGGAACCTCCATACGTTCCACGCGTCCCACACCTCATACGCGGTCGTGTCGTCACTGAGGTCGATGACCGCCAGGAACAATTGCGGGAACACGTCGGACGCCGGGTCGTTGTAGAGGGCGAGCGCTCTCATGGGCGTGTGGCAGGTGATCTGCGCGAGCCCGTCGGCCCCGGTGTGGACGGACGTGTAGGCGCTCCCGTAGGCGATGGCCGCTTGGTGCAGGGGGATCTGTTTGGCGCCCATGCGGTTGCGGTTCCATGGTTCCCACATGCGCTTCGCTTTGGTGTTGTCGATGTCGTCGGGGAATTCCACGCCGTCCAGATAGAGGGTCTGGGCGAGGGTGGTGACGACCATGCGCAGCCATGGTGTTTCGCTGATGTCGCGCATGGTGCGGTGTTCGCGTGAGGGGTCCTTGAGCTGGAGTTTCTGTGGGTCCCATCGCCACCAGCCGTCGATGGTTTCGAGTTCGGGCAGTCCTTGCTCGTATTTTTCGCGCAGGTCGGTGAGTGCCTTGGTGGCTTGGGTGGCGTCCTGCAGTTCCGTGTTCATCACCAGATGACTCCCTTCGAGCGTGATTTGCCGCTGTTGAGGTAGTCGCGGCGGATCATGCGTGCGCCGATGGCGCAGATGGCGAGGTCGATTTTGCGTCGGCTTTCCCGGTGTTCCTTGGCGATGCTCATGCCGGCGCGGGTTGGTTGGCGGCGTGCGTTGAGCATGTGGACGCGCAGGCGGGCGTCGCCGTCATGGGGCATGTTCGCGTCCGCGATGTCCGCGTAGGTTTGGTCGACGGCGGCCACGAAGCGTTTTTGCACTTGGTAGTCGACCATGTCGAACATGATCGCGTGCCGGTCGCGGCCGCTGGGTGTCGCCCAGATCTTGAGGCGTTTGCCGTAGTCGCGGTGCCATTGGTCGAACAGACTGTCCCAGTAGCGTTGCCCGGTCTCGGAGTCGAGCACATGGCTGGGGTCGCCGTAGAATCCGATGACGTGGAAGCGGCGGAACGCTTCGCGTACGGTGTCGTCGACGGTCTCCCTTGGCACGCGCCAATCGCGCGCCGCGTCGCCGCGCAGGTGGGCGGGGCGTTGCCACATGCCCAATGGTTTGACGAACCCGTCGCTCAGTCGGCAGGCGACGAGCGCGGTGGCGTCGTCGTTGAGGGAGCAGTCGAGGAACATGGTGATGGTGTCGCCGTCCTCGAGGCATAGCGTCTCGTCGCGGTTGGCGTCCCATTCCTGGGCGGTGACGTACGCGTCTTCGGGCGCCATGCACTGGTTGTACCATTTGCGGCGTGATTCGCTCACCGGGTTCTTCGGGTTGATGACCTCTTTGACGATGCGCCGGGTGGACAGCCAGACGCTGTCGCCGCGGATGTCCTCGATGACCTCGGGGATCGTGGCCAAATCCATCTTCGTGTCGGGCGCCGCCTCGATCGAATCGTAGAGCAGGCCGAAATCATGGTAACGGGGGCGTGCGCCCTCGTCCTTGCTGTCCGCGTCGCCTTGGGTGCCTTCCCACGCTTCGCGCACACGCTGCGCCACACTGTCCTCGCCGTCACGGTACGCATTGCAGATGTCGAGCATCTTCACGTTGACGGTTTCCTCGCGTTTGGCCGCGTTGCCCGACAGGGCGCCGTCCATGTCGTGCCCGCCATTGCTCGAGTTCCAGTTCTGCGTCTCGTTGCGGATGACGAACGTGGGGCGGCCGCCCTCCAATGCGAGCGGCGAGGACGTGACGGCCTCGATCTGACGGCTGTCGCCCAACGCCCACATGTTCAACTTGCCGAGCTGGATCTGGTAGTGGCGGCGCGTGGCCGCGGGAATCAGCCCCGGCAGCAGTTTCATGGTGTTCTTCGTCTGCTCCTGGGACACGGCGCACACCTGCACCCACGCGTTCGGCTCCTCACGGCCAACCGGGCGACCATTCCCGTCGAAATAGTCGAACGTCAATGGAGCGAAACAGCTGGCGACAGCGAGCGCCGCGGCGAGTGGGTCCTTGCCCCACCCTTTGAGGCGTTGCAGCACCGCGGTATCGTGCAGTGGGCGGCCCGACTCGTCGAGTGCGTAGAACCACAGGAGGAACCGGGCTTGTTCGTTGGTCCATTTCCATGGGTTGCCGGTTTTGGCGTCGCGCAGCCAGTAGCCGCTCCATGCGAGCAGGTCCCAGCCGAGCGTCGACTCGGGCAGAATCCACCCGTGTTCGTCACGGCGCCATGTGGGGCCGATCAGTTGCGGCGTGTGGTGCCATTGCGGGGCCGGTTCTTCGAACAGGGTGTCGCGGTACCAGTCGCGGATCTCGTTGAGTTCGTCGTCGCGTGTGGTCAGCAGGGTCGGGCCCGTGCCTCGTAGCCGAGCCATGAGTCACCTCCCGCGTTCGCTAGTAGGCGTTGCCCCATCGTGAGCCGGCGATGGCGCGCATCTGCGCGCTGCGTTCTCCCTGTGTTTGTGGTTGTTCCTGGGCGAATTGGTCGGGCAGGTCGATGCGGGCCATGAGGTCGGCGAAATGGCGTTCGTCGGCGCGCAGTTCACGCAGCAGCGGGTGCGCGACCTTCTGGCCTTGGCTGCCTTTGACGAGCAGTTCGTTGCCGATGGCCTTGCGCATCTTGGCGATGCGGTCCAGGGTGAAGCATGCGTTTTCCAGATAGCGCAGTTCGATGTCGGTGAATTCGACGCGTTCGGTCAGATCGTGCCAGAGGCGTTGCCCGTGGCCTCCGCTGGCCAGTCCGGCCGGTACGCGTTGCTTCCTCGGTTTGTTGTCATTTGTCGTCATTGAACAGCCTCCCGAATGCGTCGTGCTCGGCGAGGTTCATGAGCACGGTGAGATCCGCGAGCTTTCGCTTGCTTGTCTTGTATGGTTTGCCGGTCACGGTGATGTACCGGCCTTGTGAGTACGCTTCGATGTTCATGCCGTCGCGCAGCTTGATGCCTTTGCGCGGCTCGCAGCGGCCCCAGATGTGCAGGCCGTCGCCGCTCGGCGAGATCTCGATGAAGGTGTCGCCGGCGAGCATGATGAGTTTCTTGGCCCAGTCGGCCAGATGGTTGCGCGAATCGTAGCAGTGGTCGAGGTCGAGGCAGGCGAATCCGTCGCCGAGCACGAATCCCATGCCCACGCCGGCGTGCAATTGCTCCGCGGTCTCGTAGTCGGTCCACGTGTACGGGTCGGTGCTCGACGCGGGGGTGCCGTCGGGTTGCACGGGCATCTTGGTCACGGTGTCGCCTCGGCGCACCGGCTTCCAGTTGACCCAGCGTGTCTGCATGAGCATGTCCTGCGGTGGGCGCGCTTCCTCCAGACGGTGCGCGCGCATCTTGCACCGCGGCGAGCAGTACCGGCGGCGGCGCCCCTTGCCGGTGTGGACCGGTATCTCCGTCATGCAGTATTCGCAGGTGTTCATACCTACCATTATAAAACGTAACAGAGCTAGAAACGCCGGAATTCCAACGAAAACTAAAAAGTAACAGAGCTAAACTGTTTTGTGTGCGTCCTCAGAAAACCCACACCACGAACGCTCAACACACCCCACAGGCCCCAAAAACAGCACCCAGAGCGCCCAACGCGGGCGGAGACGAGAAAAACCCGAGGCGGCGCAAAACAACACCCAGAGCGCACGCATGACCCCAACTGCTATCCCGCGGTTATACCGACACCGGAAACGGAGTCCACCCCCACGGCCCCGAGGGGGCCCGAAAGCGCGCAAAAACCATCAGACGACCTGAAAACGATCCGATTCATTTCGCGTCTCCTTTCCGCGTTCCGCGTCGCGCGGCCGCGACGAAAACAACGATCAACGAAAACTTCCGGGATTCTTTTCGACCGGATGTTTGCGTTGCCGCGCGCGACGAGCGTTCCTTTCAGCCGACTCGCGCGACGTTTTGAGCTTATGACAATTATGGTTCAGCCACTGCAGATTCGCAAGCGAATGGTCATCGCCCGGCACGATGTGGTCACAGTCACCGCCGATCCCATTGCACAGCGCCGAATGCACGCGCGCCTGACAATGATTGTGCGCGCGCTCGCGAACCATGGCACGGATGGCGGCCCAGTCCCTGGGCAGCCTATCCCTCCGGTCGCTCCCATACCATCCACCCACGCGCGCCCCCGATCCACCACAACACCAGCACCATGGCCGACATGACACCACAAGGAACACGCAACAGCCAGCGTCAAACATGGTGGCAACAATCGAAGATGATCGTGGTTCCAGCCGTGTGCCCCGGAGTGCGACTCCGGCATGCGGGCACTCCTACAACTTGGGCCGGCTCGGTGGCCGACGCTTGGGCGGGTGCCGTCGACACCACGGGCCGGAACCACGATACAAGAACATCCAGCCGGCTGTGCCGTACTGGGTGGGTACCTGCGCCCGCTCATACGCGATGCGCAATAGTACACATGGTAGGCGTTACACCCGTTGTTTGTCAAATCCACGGGCCAGCAGCAACACGTCAGCGAGCGCATACACCGGCACACCGGCGTCGTCTGTGCCGACGGGTTTGAGGCGATGCCGGTGGACCCATTGGCGCAGGGTGCCCGCTTTGAGGGTGATGCCGCATGAGGTGAGCGTGGCGCGCAGGTCACGGCTGGTGCCGATCGTGCCCGAGGTGAGCAGGCGGAGTTCGTGCGCCTGGGCGATCTGCGCGATCGGACTCATATGCCCGCACATGACGCACCGGTGGTCGGTCTCGTTGATGGGCTGGGTCTCGGGGATCCACACGCCATACCCGCAGCGCTCGCATACGCCGATGTAGCGGTGCGAGGGTTCGGGGTCGGTGAGCTGGCGGGCGTGCCATGCGGCGTCGTCGATCAGACGCACGATGTCCCATGCGTCCGGTCGGGTGGCGAGCGCCTCGCATGGTGCTTGTCGGTCGAGGCCTTTGAGCAGGCCGTGCACACTCATGCTCCTGCCGTATCGTAGGCCGGCGGCGGTGGCGAGCATGCGGGCGAGCGCGAGGGTCTGGTCGAGCAGGTCTGCCGCGCTGAAATTGATTGGCGTGGGCGCGCTGGTCATGCCGCGGGTGCCGTCGTGTGGGATGCGGATGCGCCGTGTGGCGAGCTCCTCGAGCGTCTCGGCCTGTTCGCGCAGGTCGTGGATGTCGTCTCGGATACGGGTGGCGGTGGGCTGCACTGGGTTCCTTCCGGTCGGTGGCTGGCTGTCGGGTGGCTGGTTATCGGCGTTCCCCTCATATGGCTTTCGAGGATGGCAAGCGCGTGGGCGGCTTTGAGTGGGTCGCCGCTCATGGCTGGGCCTCGTGGGTGGTGCGACACGCCGTTGGTGTGAGTTGCATGGGATTGTGGATTGTCGGTGGAATCTTCGACGATTCGGTGTCAAACGCCTCAAAACGCGCGGTAACGCTGCCGTATGGCGTCTTTGTTGCTTTTTTCGAGGTTATCCACATGTTTTTGTTCCCGTTGCGTTCTGGCCCCCGTAGAACGCTTTGTAGTAACATGGTGCAACATAGCGCTGGAGCATATGGACGCGTTCCGGCCCTGACGTCCGGGAAAGGAGGTGAACCATGGCGAAGACAAGCGGAAAGCCGAGCGCCCCGAAGCCGCAGCCGCATAGCGCGGTCACGGGACGCTACGTCTCCCATACATACGCCGATAGGCATCCGAAGACCACGGTGTATGTGACGCCGAAGAAGCACTAGGCAGCCCCTAGGTGCTGAACCACGGGCCGCGGCACTGCAATGCCGTGGCCCTTTTTCTTCATTTCGGTACATCTATGCTACCTCACTTTCCCGCGTCTCCTTGTCATTGAGCCACTTTCGCACCTCGGACATCCGGTAGCGCACGCAGTTGTGCGTCACACGCACATACCGCGGCCCTTGGCGCCGGTAGCGCCAGGTGCTGACCGTGCGCCGGCTCACGCGCATCATCCTCGCCACATCGTCGGGGGTGAGCAGGATGTCCTCCTCGCTGGCGCCCGCGTCATCCAACATGTCGTCGCTCATGGCCGCTCCCCTTCCCACAGTGGCCTGTCGCTGAACTCGGGCGGTGCGGGTTTGCCGGCCGGAGGCGTAGGACGTGCGGCGGCTTGTGCTGCTTGGCGTAGGATGTCCTGCACGGCTCGCGGGTCGAGGCCCAGATGGTGCGCGATGAGCTGCACGTCATAGCCGCGCTGGTACCAGGTGAGTACCATCTCGATTTTGTGTTTGCTAACCATGGTCAGACCTCCATTCCGGTGCCGGCGAGCGTGCCTTGTGCGGTGCCGTAGATGTAGCGTTGCACGAACCAACCCATGCCCTTGGGCGTGAAGTGCGCGTATTGGCTGGCGATCTTGCCGTCAGGTCGAACACCGGTTTTGGGTTTGAGGTAGCCCGGGCGGATGGCTTTGACTGTGGGTGCGCATGAGTGCTGTTCGATATACCCGTCGGCGCGCAACAGCTGGTAGACACGGGTGAGGGTCATGGACGGGTCGAGTTGGCTGAACTGGCGTGCGGCGGCGCGGATGCTCATCGTGCCATTGGCCGCGGTGAACGCGAGCGCTGTTTTCGCCAATGGCTCCGTCTGTTCGATGTGCGAGCGTTGCGCCTCGATGATCTTGTCCTTTTCGCCGATGGTGTTCTGCGCGATGAGCACGGCGCGCGCCAGGATGCTTTTCTCATCGTCGGCGGCTTGTACCGGGATGTATCCTCCGGTGCGGCGGATCTGCGGGACGACCTCGTCGAAGAGCCAATGCTCGAACTCGACCGCTGCAGGCAGTTGGCTCGAGACGATCAGCCGGTACACGTCGCCCTCCGAGACGAATGTCGCTTCTTGGGTCCTGCCGAGACTGTCGACGATGGGGTAACGATTCGTTACCCCACGACAGTGGTCACTGATCGCCTTACTTGTGTTGGTGTATCCGAGTGCGGTGGCGATGTCGCGAGCGCAGTATTCGACGGTGTCCCCGTCTACGTGGATCCGCACGGTGCTGCCGTGGAAATCATAGTTGGCAACCTCAGTGTTCATGGTCAGTTTCCTTTCGTGAATCGAACATTTGTTTGGATCGTTAGAAGTGGTGCCCGTCGCACCATTTGCTGATGGCGATGAGCAGAGCGCAGGTGGCGAGCGAGATGAGCACGTCTTTCACGCGCTGTCCCCCGTGTTCGTGGCCCACAGGTTCGCGATCATGGCGCTCACCGTGCTGCTGGTTTTCGCGATGGCCGCGAGCTGGCCTGCCAAGTAGAGGGCCTCGCCCATGTCCTCACGCGGGTCAAAATCCGGGTCACTGGTCGCGGCGCTCGCCTGCTCCTGCAGCGCGTCGAGTATGTCCTGCAGTGTGTGGATGCGTTCGGAAACATTCGTCGCCATCACTGTTCCTCCGTCTCGGTGCGGTGGCGTGCCTCGTGGTCGGCGATGACGCGCAACTCATGGGCGCGCCACGCCCGGTCGCGTTCCTCACGCGCCTTGATGGCGTGGGCGAGGTCGATGGAGTCTTTGACGACGCCGGCAACCGCGAGTATGGCGATGATGGCGGCGATGATCGCGAGCGCCCACATCATGCGTCCTCCTTGGTCTCGAAGGCGTCGGGGCCGTGGAGGATGTAGGCGGTCAGTGTGGCCTCGTCGATCGGCTCGACCTCGTATACATACAGGTCGACCTCGGATTCCATGTTTTCGACGCCCAGCATCCATGAGAACAGGTCTTTGAGTTCGTCGACGGGTACCGTGCTGAGCTGGCTGAGCATGTTCCAGGTCCATGGGGAGGCGTCGTAGCCTCCGAACCGTGTTTCGCTGGTGATGCGAGCGCACCCGAGATGCTCCTGCGAATCAGCGTCCACGAATATGAACGCGTGCGAGCGGCGATCCACTGGGCTGTCACGGATCTCGTAGCGTTTGCGCCCGTCCTGGATCATCTGCCAATACTCGCGTCGAATCTTCGCGACGGTCACGCTTCGGGTGATCATGCGTCCTCCTTGAGGGCTTTGCCGATGATGCGGCGGATCTCCTGCAGGTCGGCTTCGCTGTAGGTCAGGCGCAGCCATTGGCCGGGGCTGATGAGGATTTCGACGATGTAGGCTTTGCGCCCGCTTACGTCGAGATAGGGACTGCGCGTGACGCTGAACCCGCCGGGATCTTTGATGCTCATGAGATGCTCTCCAATCGTGTTACATGACAGCCCAGTTCGGTCAGGGCTCGCTCGAGGTTTGTTGTGTAGTCGCCGGACTGTTTGGCGGCCTGCCGGCTGGCACGGGCGATGATCTGGTCGATCCTCAATGCCCCGTGGTCGGTGTGCGCGTACAGGCGCAGCCGCAGGTCGCGGTCTGCGCGTCCCATGCACGCCCGGCACAGGCGGCTCGTGCGGTCGATGCGCTTGTAATGCCGGCAGCCGTGGCACTCATCCACGGTCATGTCGGTCGCCATGGTGTCCTCATTTGCGGTGGTCTGGGTGGGTGGGAAACGAGATCCATGCGGTGTCGTGCTCGATGGCGTCGCGCAGGTCTGGCCGGTCGGCGAGCAGTTCGGGCAAACAGTCGAGCGTCAAATCTGCTGCGTGCAGCTCCCATGGCTCGCGCCACCCGCGCCAGGTGATGTGCACCCACACGCCCTGGCAGCCGTCCATCGCGTCATGCACACGCTGCGCCAACCGCTCGATCTGGCGGCTGACATGCCACTCGTAGACGGCGAGCGCGAGCAGGATCATGGCGAGTGTGGGCAGGATGATCAGCGGCAGGCTCATGATGTGTGCTCCTTGCGGTTGAGGATGTCGGCCTGCGCCTGGCAGGCGCGCATCCATTCGGAGGGGGCGAACCCACGGCGCTCGTGGTTGTAGAGGTGCTCTTCGGGGCCCATGATGGCCAGGACGTGCTCGCAGGTCATGGTGTGCCGGTGGGGTTCTGGGGTGTGCGTGGTGTCGCTGGGCCGGTTGGTGCGGCGGGTGAGGTAGCCGCCCTCGATGCCACGGCGCAACCAGAGCGTGAACGCGGCGTCGATGTTTTTGGCGATGTGCCCGTCGGCGAGCTGCCTGCAGCGGAACTTGTCGGCCTCGGCGTCGAGGTCGGCGTGCGCGCTGTTGGCGAGCGCCTCGTGTTCGCTGTTGGGGCTCCAGTCGGCGAGCGCCTGCTCACGGCTGGGGGGTTGTGTGGTGTCTGTGTCGGGGTCGTGTTCGCGCGCGGCCTCTCTCGGGTTTATTGGGTTAATGGGGTTAAGGGGGTTGTGTGCAGACAGGCTGCACCCCTGTTGCACATCAGTTGCACCCCTGTTGCACCCCTGTTGCACGTCAGAGCCGTCTGTTTGGGGTGCAGATTTTGCACCCCTAGTTGCGGTGTGCGCGGGTGTGTGTTGGGGTGCAGATTCTGCACACCTGTTGGCGTCGAGGTTGAGGTCCCAGACGACGCTGCGCCGGTTGGCGGGCAGGTAGTCTGCGAGCGCCTGGTCGCCGCGCATGATGATGCCGGCGGTCTCGAGGTCGTTGAGTTTGTTGCGTACGGTGCGTAGGCTCATGCCGGTTTCCTCGGCGATCGTGCTGGCGCTCGGGTAGGCGCCTTTGCCTTCGTCGTTGGCGTTGTCGGCGAGGATGAGCAGGACGCGGTATGCGCTGGCGTCCTTGAGCGTGGATCCGATCTCGTAGATCGCCCATGTCAGTGCTCTCAGGCTCATGATGGCTCCTCTGTGTGGATTGGTGTGATGTGGATGCTGACCCGCCATAATCCGGTTTTTCTGGTGGGTGGCCCCATGGTGTAGGTGCGTCGTCGTAGATGCTGGTAGTCGTCGTCCTCCCACAGCCCTGCGTCGGTCAGGCCGTCGACGAGGTGTTTGACGGTGGGTGCGAGATTGTCAGGGTCAGCGCGCGGAGGTTTTTTCGGGTAGTGGATCTCGTATTCGACGTCCACATGGCTGTATGGCTGCCATGGCTGGTGTCGGTTGATCCAGTCCCGCCCGATGGTGGCGCCCTTGTGACGCAGGTGTTTGGCGCGCTGGGCGTTCGCGTACACCTGACCTTGCCCGCCATTGGCCTTCAGGAGCAGGTTCTTGGGCACGTCGATATGGATTGTGGCGGTCATCGCGCGCCGTCCCTGGTGCGGGCGAACACAACGTATTTGCCGGGTTCGACCTCGATGGCGCGCGCCGTGAACACACCCGCCGGCGTGAATGCCTGCACCCTGCCGCCGGCCACACGCCGGCATTTGTCGAGCGCGACCCGGCGCGCATGCTGTCCGGTATGCACGGAATACACGACCCACTTGCCGGGGTGCTCGCGTGCCGCTGACGCGGTTTTCTGCGCGTCGGAGATGACCACGCGCGCCCGGTGCAGATCCTCGGGCAACTCGTCGACGAGCATGCCCGGCTCCCAATGCACAGGAACGGCAGGCTCCCCGGTGGCGTTATCATCGTCCGTGTCCGTGCCGGCAACGGCGGACACCGGCTGGACATCGACGTCCGGTTGGTGTCCGCCAGTGGCCGGTTCAGCGCCGGCGGCCTGCTGGATCTGCCACAATTCCATGGCGGTACGCGACGGATTCATGTTGAGCGCGTCACGCAGACCTGTGCGCGCAGTGCTCTTGCCGGGGCCGCACAGGTGTGCGAGCACCATACGCTGCTGGTTGGCGGTCAGATCATGCCATGGCGTGCGCGCCATCTCACGCAATTCGTTTTCGGTGATCTCCATATCGGGCTCCCCCATTCGTGTCGGTTGTGTCTGTGTTGGCTGTTGTGGCGAGCGCAGGCCGCGCAATCGGTTGATGTGCTCCCGGTCCTGGGCGATGAACTCACCCCAATCCGGCCATGCGGGTTCGGCGCCCATCAGAACTCCGGTTCGCCGGTATCCGTGCCGCCGGAGCCGAACCCGCCCGCACCCCACGGGTCACCAGAGGTGGCGAACGGATCCGATACACCAGTGTTGGCCGGGGCGCTCGCGGTGCTGCCTCCCGTGTATCCGGCTGGCTGGCCGAACCCACCGAACCCGCCATTGCTGTTTTGCTGGCGGGTGACTTGGGCGGTGGCGCGGCGCAGGCTGGGCCCGATCTGGTCGACCCGCAGCTCCACCACGGTGCGCTTCTCATGACTCTCGGTCTCATACGTGCGCTGTGCGAGCCGGCCCTGAGCGATGACGGTCATGCCCTTGGCCAGCGAGTTCGCGATGTTGCTCGCCAACGGCGCGTGTGGAGAGTCCCACGCGGAACAGTTGAGGAAGAGGGTGTCGCCGTCCTCCCACTGGTTCGTGTCGCGGTTGAACCGGCGTTCCGAGGCCGCGATCGTGAAATTCACCACGACACTGCCGTTGTTCAGGGTGCGTAGTTCGGGGTCGCGGGTGAGGTTGCCCACGATGGTGATGATCGTCTCCCCTGCCATGTCACTCCTCCTCGGTGTCGTCGGTTGTGGCGAGCGCGTCAGTGGCCTGCCCGTACAGGGCGAGCGCGCTGCCGGCGAGCAGGAGCAGTTCGCCCTGCGTGCATTCGTCGAGTTGGGTGGACATGGTCAATGTGCCCTGTTCGCCGCGGCGGCGCAGGTTGACGCGTCCCACCGTGCGTGAGCTGTCAGTGTCAGAGATGGCGATATCGACGTGCATAGTGCGCAATGCGTGTTCCGCGTGGAGCTGTTTGAGCGCTTCGGTTAGGTATTGTTCCGCGATTTTCATCGCGTTGACGGTCAGTGCCATGAGCGGTTTCCTTTCGGGTGGGTCGTGGGGTGGGTGCGCTTGGGGCTCCCAGGCGGGGCTGATCCGTCTGGCATGACTGCGGCCGAGAACCATCGCTCCCCTGTGCGCCGGGCTATCTCGGTGCTGGGGTGACGTTGACGCATCCACCTGAGCGGGCCGGGCGGGAATCGCACCCGCCTCCACCATGAGGACCCGGCCGAGGGGAAAAATGAGAGAAAAGGGTTCGGCCAAACGTCTCTGGTGGGGCTAGCTTGCACGGCCCCAAGCGCGGGATGCGGGAGCAGGCGCGCCCCGCGCTGGATTGTGTTATTCGGTTATCAGTGGCCGGCGCATCACTCCGGCCACAGTCCCCGTGTGCGGGCATCGGCGCGCACGGGGAAGCATGTGGGTCAGCTGAGCGCGGCGCGCGCTTCGTCCATGCGCTCCTCCATGTCGCGGATCTGTGCGCGCAGGTCACGGATGAGGCGATCCACGCTCCGCGGCTGCGGGTTCGACCCATATGACGCGCGCCTGTACTCGGTCAGCTCCTCCGTCTCGATGAGAGCCAGATGCTCGTTGAGTTCGACGAGGTCTTGCGCGGAGAGGAACCGTTCGTCGCTGCGCTCCATGAGTCCGTGTGCCTGCAGGATCTCCAGCAGCTGCGTAAGTGCCGTGCTCATCGTCCCGCCTCCATGTGCGTGGTGGAGCGCGCCACACGAGCCGGCGACTGGCGCCGGTCGGCGAGCGCCGTCAGCCGATCATGGGCGTGGCGTGCCGCGTGGATAATGTGGCGGGCGACCGTGGTGGCGAGCGCGAGCAGCGTGTCGATCTGGGGGATCACATAGGCGAGTGAGCAGATCAACAGGAGCCATGCCGCGCTGTAGGCCCATGGCGCCCACATGAAGCCCACGCCAGAACCGATGTAGGTGGCGGAGGTGAGCGCGGTAATCGTGGAGATGATGGTGAGCGCCTGGCGGGCGCGGGTGCGGTTACGCATTGGTGGTCTCCTTGGCTTCGTCGATGAGTCGCTCGAGTTGAGTGCGGATTGTTTGTACGGTTGCGAGGCGGGCGTGCAGGTCGCTGGCGTCGAGGTCCCACAGGTCGCAGAATCCGATGGTCATCTCATACGCGGCCTGTTCGCGGTCGAGGATGCCCATGAGCTTGTCGGCGCGGATAAGCGGGTCGGCGTGGGGCACCTCTTCCATTTCCTCGGTCTCGCACCGGCGGGCGGCCGCCAGGTCGCTGTGTACGGTGATGGCATTGCGGTAGCGCCATTCGGCGTTCGTCACTGCGCTCTGGTGTGACGACCAATCGTCACCTGCCTCGAGGAGGCGGTCGGTCCATTCGCCGAGCTCGTCGTACCCCAGTGTGCCGTTCTCGAGCTGGTGGATGTATTTGTCGGTGAGCATGTGCAGGTTCTGCGCACGGGCGGCGAGCGCGGCACGCGCGTCGATCCGATCCCGGTCGAGCATGCTGCACAATGGGCATTCAGCGGTGGAGGCTGTCAGGTTATGGCTGTGGGCGATTTTGGCGGCTGGCACGGTGCTCATCTCCTCGGTCTCAGGCAGGGCGTCTGTCTCCCCGCTCGTGACGTGGCCGTCCGCGGCGATGCGCGTGTAGGCCACGTGGAACCGATGGTGCAGGCGAATGGATCTCCCCCACTCGTCGATCGCCGCGTGGCTGGCGGCACTGGCCTCGTCGACCTGCCGTTCGAGGTTGTCGAGCCGGGCCTGCCATGCGCGGTGCGTTTCGGTGCCGAACGGCACATGGCCGGCGTCCCGGACGTCCCGGTATTCGTCGTACGCCTGGTCGACGCGCTCGCTGGCGGCGAGCAGTGTGGCGTGGGCGTCGTCGACGCGTTTCTTGAGGCGGGCGCAGTTGGCGCACTGGTTCCAGTCGACGTTCCACGTGCAGGTTGTGGTGGTCATGATCGTTTCCGTTCTGCTAGTCGTTGGTTTCGGGTGCAGTCCTCGAGGAGGGTGCCTGTGCGGGGTTTGAGATGGAGGTGGAACCATCGGCGTACGCCGTCGGGGTCGTAAAGCACGTTGTGCCCGTATTTGACCCATGGCAGGTCGAGGTGGGTTTGCAGCGAGCGCCATTTGGCGAGGGTTTTCACGGAGCGTCCGAGGTAGTCGGCCGTCTGCTGTGGCGTCCACCAGCTCGTATACCCGTCATCGGTCGTCGTGCTCATCGCGCACCCCCTCCCCTGCCGTCGGGTTTATCCTGTTGAGGAGTGGGACGAGGATGCGGTCGCGGACCGCCTCGTAGTGCGAGATCGCGTCACGCAGGCGTTCGGCCTGTTTGGGGTGGCCGTCACGCTCCGCGCGCTTGAGGTTGACCTCGAGCGCGTCACACCACGCATGCAGGTGACGTTCGACGTCATCGAGCGCGATCGTGTACCCCGGCCTGAACCCGTATTGCTCATTGCTCATCGCTCATTCCCTTCTTTGTCTGCGAGCGCCTTGGCGAGCACATCGACTGGGTTGACGTTGATTGCCTGCGCCATGCTGATGAACTCATCGAGGGTGATGCGCTTATGGCCGTTGAGCTTGGCGGAGACTGTGGGCCTCCCCATTCCGATTGCCTTAGCGATGGACTTCTTGGACTCCCCTTGATAGGCGGCCAGACGGTCTAGCTCCTCGACGGCCAGTTGCGAAAGCTCCAGCCCGCTGTCTTTAAGTAACTTCGTCATGCTTATAAGTGTACATACTTAAAGACGCATGTCAACTTAAATAAATACGGCGTGTCGCTAAGTGAATACACTATGCTGGGTGTATGGCAAAGACAGCACGACAATGGAGCTCGCTGGACAAGGCAGCGGTGAAAATCCTCGCAAGACTCAAAGCAGACGACCCGAGAGACCTCTCCTACCGTCAGATGGCGAGACTCACAGGGATGACACCATCACGCCTATCCGGCCTATTCCTCGAAACGATGGGCCCACCCACGCTGGACGAATTCTGCACACTCTGCGAACTGCTAGGCCAATCGGCACCCGACACACTGCAGTCAGTCATCACCGAATCCGAAACAGCCACGCCCGAACCACCCGACGATAAAACAACGGCGCTCGCGGATGCGGACCCATCAGATTCAGTGCCAGATATGTCTGGGTGGACCACTGACGAGCAGGCCGACTATATCGCCAACCATCTCGACCAATTCGATTTCGCTGCCAAGCGCGGCAATACCGAGGCTGAGCAGCGAGCATATGAGGACCTGCCATAACACAGAAGATATAACCGGGGAGGAAGTGCGAGCCCCACTACAAGAGAAGGAGAGCATAATGAGCACACCAACCAATCAGGGAGACAAGAATTCCCCACCGGACAGGATTCAAACGGAACCTGGCAACAATCCAGACGCGGCACAGAAAACGCCCTTTTGGAAACGCTCATACACACTCACCGCACTCGTATTGGGTGGAGCACTGGCGGCGGCGCTCGCAGTCGGAGCGGCGGTCGGCTCTCCGATCGCCTACCACGCTGGCAGAAACTCAGAGATAACGAACATCGTCCTCGACCATGCGCGCGATAAAAGCGAGGAGTACACGAGCGTTAATCGTAAGCTCTCCGAGGCAGAGGCCGATCTCCGAAACGCCGAAAAACGCCAATTGGAGCTGAAAGACGCCAACGAAGAGGCGGAAGCCACAATCGAGAAGGCGAAAAGCTACCAGATCGACGATCTGAAGGCCGAGAGCGAGAAGCTGAAGAAGGAAGTCGACGAGCAGAAGAAGACGCTCGAGACCTTGACCGGCAAGGTCGAGACCGCGAAGAAAAACACGATTGGTGACGGTGTGTGGCAGGTCGGCAAGGACATCGACGCCGGTACCTACCGCGCTACGCGGGAGGTTGGCAGTCGCTGTTATTGGTCTATCTCGAACCCGGTCACGGATGATATTCTCCAGAACGATCTTCCAGGCGGCGGCTTCCCTGAGGTCACAGTGAGTGATGGGCAGCAGCTGAAAATCGCGAATTGCAGCACATTCACCAAGCAGTGATAATTCCCCTCAAAATCGAGGGAATTACAGGGGGAGCAGTTAAAGGCGTCGAATTCGACGCCTTTAACGCCAGAGAGAAGGGAACCACGACGACCGAGGACATGCTGTTAGAGACCGCTGAGCGAATCTGTGGGCTGCGGGAGAGGCATCTGCATGGCGATGTGCAGGGACTGTATCTGCGCGAATCGAATCTGATTCTGCTCGACCGTGATTTGACGAGCGAGCAGCGCCGTTGTGTGCTCGCGCATGAGATCAGCCATGCGCGGCATCTGGACGAGGGTTGCCGCATGGACCGGTGGTCAGAGCGTCGCGCGGACCACGAGGCCGCCATGATGCTCATCGACCCGCTCGAATACGCCTACGCGGAAACCATTTATGAAGGCAATGTGATGGGCATCGCGCGCGAACTCAACGTGCTCCCGTGGGTCATCGGCGCATATCGCGAGCGCCTGCATGATGATCCGAATCTGGCGCTGTTGTAGGAGGTGCGTATGGCGAATATCACGAGTTATGAGACACAAAGTGGTCGGCGTTTTGAGGTGCGGTATCTCAAACCGGACGGGCGCAGTAGCCGTAAGCGCGGGTTCGCGCGTAAGCGGGACGCGGAACTGTGGATGGCTGAGCATGTGACGGCTGCGAAGGCGTCTGACATGTTTGTGTCGCATGAGGCGGGCATGGTCACAGTCGGGCAGCTCTATGAGCAGTTTGTGGCGGAGCGTTCGCCGATCTGGAAGCCGTCGCAGGCGCATACGGTGGATTCTCGGTGGCGGACGCATATCGCGCCGCGGTTCGCGGAGGTGCCGGTGAACCGGGTGACGCGGGCGATGCTGCAGGATTGGGTGAGCGCGTTGGCTGAGCGGAGGTCTGCGAGTCTGACGCGTACGACGGCGAACATCCTGGACGGGATCCTCTCGATCGCGGTGCAGGACCGCCGGATTGTGCGCAATCCGATGGACGGTATCACGCTGCCGCGCAAGCCGAGGAAAAAGGCAGTGCGCACGTATTTGACGGTGGCGCAGCTCATGCGGTTGGCGGATGAGTGCCTGCATGGGCGCAGGCTGGGCGTGCAGCGGCGTGCGCTGGTCCTGCTGTTGGGGTTTTGCGGGCTTCGGTGGGGTGAGATGTGCGCCCTACGTGTGGGTGACGTGGATTATGCGCGTGGCCGTGTGGAGGTGCGGTCGAATCTCGTGCGGGTCGGCAGCGGCTGGGTCGAGGGCAGTCCGAAAAACGGTGAGGTGCGTAGCGTGCCCATGCCGCAGGTCGTCGCGGACGCGTTGCGGGTGGTGACGGACGGGCGCGGGCCGGAGGAGCGCGTGTTCGTGGAGGATGGGGAGCCGCCACGCCTGCAGTCGGTGACGGACGCGAAGACGAACCGTACCTGGTATGTGTCGGCGATCCGGCGTGCCGGTGTGCCGTCGGTGTCGCCCCATGAGCTGCGGCATACGGCCGCGTCGATTGCGGTGCATGCGGGTGCGAACGTCAAGGCATTGCAGCGGATGTTGGGGCATGCGAACGCGAGCATGACGCTCGACGTGTACGCGGATCTGTTCGACAGTGATCTGGATGATGTGGCGCGCATGGTCGACGCAGCCGTGAGCGTGGAATGCCCCGCAACGAATCGTGTCCAAAACGTGTCCAAAACAGAGGGTGCTACGTTGGCGAGCGCTTGAAATCGTTGGTATTTGGCGGTTTTGTGGTGGCGTTTGTGGTTAGGTGTCGGGGGTTCGAATCCCTCATCGCCCACTTCCCCTTCCCCGCCACGCGGGCGCCCCCGTGGGGCTCGCGATTCCCCTCTCAGCGCCATCGCGCACAGCCCGGGTGCACGACCGTATAATCGCCACATGAACAACCCGCTTGATGTTTGGCCGAATGCCTGGAAGTCCCTGCAGCAGATGATTCCCGGAAACTCCCGCCATGATGAAGAACTCCACGAGCGCATCAGCGCGCTCGAACAACAGGTGACGCGGCTCGAGCAGGAATCGCAGTGGCGCGGCATCGAACTCGACCGGCGCATCAACGAACTCAACACCACCGTCGAGCACAACGCCGAACGTGACCGGCATGTCCGGGAGTGGACGCTTGCCGACAAAATCACGGCGCTTGTGCTGTTCGTGATCGCTGTAGGTGTGCTTGTGCCCGTGTTCCTCACCCTGTTCGGCGTGATCAACCCCCTTGGCCAGCCAATCAAATGGGTCTCGTTCGGCCTCGCCGCCTTTGCGATGGTGGCATGCGCGGCGACGGTGATCCTACGTGACCGCCTGCCGCGCACCATGGACGCCATCGTGTTGCTCGTGGCGTCCGTGGTGCTGCTGATCTGCGCGTGGCTCGTCTAGCACGCCCGTGCCGCCCGCGCGCAGACCGGCGCAAAACGCTCAGCGGTTCGCGCTCTTGCCGAAGGCGCGCAGACGGATGCCGTTCCAATCGTCGCTCACGGTGAGCGGCATGGACGCGTTCATGCCTGCGGTCTTCGCCGCGTTCTGCACGGTGTTGGAGGCCGGCGCACCGCTACGGCCGGGCTTGGGGGTGAGCACCCAGAACGGGCCATCCTGCCCCAGCACCGCATATGCGTCCACGATGGTGTCTGACAGGGCGTCTTCGTCGTCGCCGTCACGCCACCAGATGATTACGCCGTCAACCGCGGAATCGTAGTCCTCGTCAACCAGCTCTTCTCCAGTGAGTGTTTCTATTTTTTCCCTGATCGTATCGTCCACATCATCGTCCCAAAGCCATTCCTGGATCAGGTCGCCGGTGCGGAAGCCGAACTCCTCAGCGTTGTCTGATGCTGTTTGATTCACGTTCGCCAATATACCAATACCGGCGAACAGCGTATTTCGTAGGCTTCGCTTCATGCTGCGCGCAAAATAAACCGCTCATGCGGACGTTTTTATTCAACGGTGCAATGCGGCAGACTATCCGCCTGCCCGTTGCCGATCTTCACGAGCGCGGTGTACGCGTCCTCCAGTGAGGAAACCTTGACGTCACGCAGCCCCGCAGGCACCTTGCCCACGACCTGCGCGCAATTGTCGGCGGGGGCCAGGAACCAAGTGGCGCCGTCACGCTTGGCGCCCTGCATCTTCAGGTCGATGCCGCCGATGGCGCCGACCTTGCCCTCGTCGTCGATCGTGCCGGTGCCGGCCACGGTCTGCTTGCCCGACTCATGCTCGGGGGTGAGCATGTCCACGAGCCCCAGCGCATACATCATGCCGGCGGAGGGACCGCCGATGTCGTCCACGTGCATCGTCACTTTGGCGCCATCCACGTCCGCTCCCAGACGCTGCGCATAATCGAGACCGGCGGTCACGGCGGCGTCCTGCGAGGACGCCATCTCCTGGTCCGACTCCTGCTGGTACTGTTCGGCGTTCTGCCCCACCGGGAACACAGCCTCCTGCGGTGTCAGCTCCATGTTCGGGTCGGCCCATGCCCACAGCGCCTCCGCGTTCGAGACCGGGTACCCCGGCACACCGGCCGCATTCACCGTCACGAGCAGCAGGCGCCCTTTGTCGTGGTAGGTCTTCGCGCCCTCGACCTGGATCACCGGCGTGCCGTTGCTGTCGCCGAGCACATCCTGGGTGGGCCCCGGCGTCTCCACGACATACGCGCTCGGCAACATCAGCACGAGCACCGCAAGCAGCACGGCCACGGCGCCAACGAAGAACCGCGCGGGCCGTCCGCTCCAATGCGCGCGGAGCAACTGCCACACGCCCATATGCGCGGATGGCGCCGCGCTTGGGGCGCCTTGCGTTCCCTGTGCGTCGGCGGCGCCGTCGAGCCGCACCTGTCCGTCTGTGTTGCGTTGAGTCATGCTCCCATAGTATGGCGCAAATTGGAATTATTACGCCTGTGCGCGTATTGATGCATAGTAGAATCCGGATTCATCGACGAGACCTAAAGGGGGTCACCACCATGGATGAGAACGCACTGCATCAATGGTTCATCAACTGTTTCGGCCCTGTCCAGGGCGAGATGGCCTTTTCGCAATTCAACAACCTGCCCGAAGAGATCCGTGAGCAGCTGCTCAGCCGCGGCTCCGAAAGCCTGCCGGACCCGCAGCAGGTGCAGTCACTCATGCAGGCCTTCATGGGTGGCGGTATGAACTCATTCGGCGAGATGCAGCAGACGATCAGCGAGGGGCCGATCAATGTCAAGCTCGCCAAATCGATTGCATTGCAGCGCGTCAACTCGTCGGGCAGCGAATCCTCCGTGACCGCGGAGGAAGGCGCCACCATGCGCCGCGCGATGAGCGAAGCCAATCTGTGGCTCGACATCGCCACCGCGTTCAATCCCCCAGCCGGCGAGGCCGAACCGCTCACGCGCGCTGGGTGGGTCGAAGGCACGATCGACGCATGGGCGCAGTTCGCCGCCCCGGTCGCCGCTTCGATGAACGAGGCGCTGAGCGCCGTCATCTCGGACCGTCTTGGCGACGCGTTCGAAGGCGAGATCACCGGCATGTACGCCGGGCCGGTGCCCATTCCGATCCCGGACGGCATGAAGGACCCCAAGCAGTTGATGAAACTGTTCGCGAACACGTCGTACGCCATGCAGCTCGGGCAGGCGGCCGGCGCGCTGAGCCTCGAGGTGCGCGGCAGCTTCGACCAGGGCATCCGTATGCTCGACAATCCGGCCGGCGGCCTGATCATGCAGAACGTCGACGACTATGCCACGTCACTCGAATTCGACGCATCCGAAGTCACTGAGTTTCTCGCGTTGCGAGAACAGGCGTACGCGCGCCTCTACGCGTCGGTGCCGTGGCTCATGCCGCGATTCACCGCGCTCATCGGCAAATACGCGCGCGGCATCACAATCGACCTCGATGCGATGGAGGAGCAGCTGCGCGACGCTTCGGCGTTCGACCCCGAATCGCTTTCGGGAGCGGTCAATCTGGCGAACGTCGGCATCACCGACACTCCGGAACAGCGTGAGGCGTTGCAGTCGATCGAGACCCTGCTCGCGCTTGTCGAAGGCTGGGTCGACTGCGCGGTGTGGCGCGCCGGCATGGCTCATCTGCCGCATCTCGACCAGCTGCGTGAGATGATGCGCCGCGAGCGTGCGGTAGGCGGCCCCGCCGAGCTGACGTTCGAGAACCTGCTTGGCTTGCAGCTGCGCCCCAAGCGCGTGCGCGAGGCCGCGGCGCAGTGGGAGCGGATCACCAACGAGCAAGGACTTGAGGCGCGCGACGCCATGTGGGGCCACCCCGACATGCTTCCCGCGTTGCCCAGCGACGACGCCGACGCCGACACCACTGGCGCCGCCGAAGAAGAGCCGCGCAAGGGCAGCTCGATCGATTGGGACGCCGAATTGAGCAAACTGCTCGATGACGACGGCGCCGGCGATGGCCAAGCCGAAGGCGATGATGCCCAGGAAAACGGTGATTCGACGGCCGGCGATGCACACGACGATGGTTCCGACGCATCGGAACCGGGCCATCAGGCCTGATCGTCCGCACCGGCTTACAGGAAGCGCGTGGGTTGGCGCACCCGGCCCGCGCGCTCGTCCTGCCGCTTCGCATATGACAGATACAGTGATTCCTGCGCGCGCGTGACTCCCACATAGAGCACGCGCCGTTCTTCTTCGAGCGCCTCCACGTCGTCGGAAACCCGGTAGGGCATCAGGCCTTCCGAAAGCCCAACAAGGAACACATGGTCGAATTCGAGCCCTTTCGACGCGTGGATCGTCGAAACGGTGACGCGCCCTTGGTCGAGCGCCTCCACATCGCCCACCGGCGCGCCTTCCACTGCGGCGGCCGGCTGGAGAGCGGATTGCTGCCACCCGGAGTTTCTGCGCACTTGGTAGGGCAATCCCTGCTCCTGCAATGCCTGCACCACAACGCGCTGCTGGCCGTTGAGCCGTGTGAGCACGGCGAAATCCCCCGGACGCGCGCCCTGCCCCACCAAACGGGCGATGCGCGCGGCGACGGCCTGTGCCTCTTGCGCGTCGGTCTCATACGCCGCGCTCAGCACGCGCCGTGACCCTTCGCGCACCGCCTTGAGCTTGAGATAGTCCTCGCGTTGCGCGGATTTGCCCAGCACGGTGTTCGCCCGCGCGACGATGGACTGCGCCGAGCGGTAATCGGTGTCGAGAGCGATGTCCGCGGCAAGCGGATGGAACTCGCGCGCAAAATGGTTGAGGTAGTAGCTCGTGGCACCGGCGAACGAGTAGATTGTCTGCGCCGGGTCGCCCACAACGCACACATTGCGGTGCGCGCCGAGCCAGCTGCGCATCAGCCGGTGCTGCAACGGCGAGACGTCTTGGTATTCGTCGACTGTGAGCCAGCCGATGTGCGCCCGCACCTGCTCCCCCACTTCGGGGTAGGTGTCGAGGATATGCGCGGTCACAAGCAGGATGTCGTTGAAATCGATCTCCATGCGTGCGGCCTTCTCCTGCTCGTACTGGTCGTAGACACGCGTGAAGGACTGCGGGTCCAATGGCGCAGGCGGCGTATGATGCGTGGCTTCGCACACCCGCACGTAATCCTCCGGCGCAATCAGCGAGACCTTGCACCAGTCGATCTCGGCATGCACATCCTGGACCACATTGCGTTCGGGTTGCATGTTGAGCGCCCGGAACAACGCGGCCCCCACCAGGTCGCGGGGCGATTCGGACAACACCGGGAACGGCCCTTCGCACACATCGGGCCACATGGTGCGCAACTGGTGCAGCGCGGCGGCGTGGAACGTGGCGATGTGCATGTCTTCACCGACTCCGAGGTCGAGCAGACGCGTGCGCATCTCCTGCGCTGCCTTGACCGAGAACGTGACCGCGAGCGCACGGGACGCCTCCCATGCGCCGCTTGCGCACGCGTATGCGATTCTACGCGTGATCGTGCGCGTCTTGCCCGCGCCGGCGCATGCGATGATGCGCACCGGTCCGTCCACGCTGCATGCGGCCCGCCGCTGTGCGTCGTCGAGCCCGTCGAGAATCTCATTCGCCGAAATTGCCATGGCCCCATTGTGGCACGGCCATGCGCGCGGTTCGAGTGGAACGCGCCGGCGTGCGGCCGGTTCCGCTCAGCTGTGTGTGAACATGGTGCAGGACCCGCCGGCCTCGGCTGGGGTTGGGTCATGAAAGCGTTGCAATGCTTGCGAATTGTACCCTCCGCATGGAAAAATACCGTGTGTGACTGAACGAAGCAATCTGATGTTGGCGGCCCTCGCCTCGGCTACGATGCCGAACGTCGCCGTGGTAGGGGTACGCGACAGCGAGCAGAAAAACGAGACCGACCAGGCCGCGAGCATCGACCAGGCCGTTGTGCAGGACGTGCATGGCAATTTCTACAACGTCTACGCCACGAACATGCCGCAGGGCAAGAAGCGTCTGGCCAGCCGTGTGCGCGCGGCGCGCGTCGTTGACCAATCGCGCGAGCTCGCCGGCCTCGGGTTCTCCACCGACCATGTGGTGGCGTTCGACCCGGCCAACAACGATCCCGATGAGACCGCCGTGCTCGTCACCACGCACCCCGACGGTGTGGCGCGTTCGTTGGACCTGCTCACGCTCGGCGATTGCGCCAGCATCGGTACCGCCATCGGCGCGATCCACCGCCTGCGCCCTTCGTTCCTTGTCAATGCGAAATACCCGGCGTTCACCACAGGCCAGATCCACGCGCAGCTCACCGCTTGGATCCGCCGTCTGCGCCAAGCCGGCCATGTGCCGCAGGAGATCACCGACAGCTGGGCGCATATCCTCGAAACGGAGGGACTGTGGTCGTTCGCCACGTGCCCGGTGCACGGCGGGTTCTCCGACGGCGATTTCATCTTCTCCGGCTCCACGATCACGACGATCACCAATTGGCAGGAGATGCAGATCAACGACCCTGCACGCGATTTGGCGTGGATTTTCTCCAAGCTCGATGAGACGCACTGCAACGCCGTCATCTCGGCGTACGGGCGCATCCTGGGCAACCGTCTCGACGATCTGATCATGCTGCGCGCCAATCTGTGGGTGCAGATGGACCAGGTCGGCGATTTCATCCAAGCGCTCAACCAGGGCGACAACGCGCGCATCATGCAGTTCAAGGCGCAGGTGGACCGCCTCGCCCACCAGCTCGGCACCACGATGCACCGCCGCCGCGACGGCGTGTCCGAGGGCGGCACGGGCAAGCCGCCGAGCACGGTCACCGTCAACACGCTGTTGCGTGAAGACCAGCAGCACCGCGACATCCCCTCCTCCACCGCCGCGGCAGCCGTCCGGTTCGATTCGTTCGACCAGACCGCCGACCGCGACACGACAAACGAGCATGCGGTACGCGCCGTCGCGGACGACCGCACGAATTCGCATTCGATCGACGCGATCGGCGTTGTCGACGCCGACGACACCGCGTCCCGCCAGTATGCGGCTTCTGCTGCGTCAAGCGAGACCATGGTGATCGGCATTGACGAACGCACCGACACCGACGCCACCGGCGAAGCCGCAGTGAGCCTCACCTTCACGCCGTCCACCGACACACAGGCCGCCCAACCGGGGCCCGCCGACGCCAAGACGATGCTCATCCCGCTCCTCGAGCGTGAGGAGCGCGCGATGCGCGATGCCCGGGCCGGACTCAACGGGACGCACCCGCACACATCGTCCAGTGAAATCGCTGCAACGCCCGACAACGTGACACAATCGTGAACCTCCGCGCGCACACGCGCGTACAATGCCCATACAACCACAGCAAGGAGCAACAACCATGGAAATCGAATTGGGAATTCGCAACGTCGCCGGCGCCGTCACCTTCAACACCGATGAACCGGCCGACCAGGTGGGCGCCGCCATCAACCAGGCGATCGCCAACCACGAGCCGATCACGCTGACCGACACCAAGGACCGCCACATCATTGTGCCCGCAGACGCCCTCGGCTATGCGATCATCGGCTCTGAGACCCGCCATGCGGTCGGGTTCGGCGCCCTCAACTAGCCATCATGCCTGCGGCTCCTTGAAGCCGCAGGCATTCCACAGTGGGATCGCGCCGCGTTCCACGATCTTTGCCACCGTCTCGTCATCGGTCAGGTTCTCACCCAAGGCGTTCGGCTTGCCGGCCCCATGCCAGTCCGAGCCTCCAGTGACGAGCAGATGGTAACGCTGGGCAAGCCTGAGCAAACGCTGACGTTCGGGCTCCGGATTGCCCCGGTGCCATACTTCCAGACCATCGAGGCCTTCGTCCACAAGCCTGCCGATTTGACTGTCGCTCAACAACACACGGTTGCGGCTGGGGTCGGCGGCATGCGCGACCACGCTCACCCCGCCTGCCTCATTGACCGCTTGCACCACCTGCGTCGTCGTCGGCGACGGCGTGGGAATGTAATACTTGCTATGCGAGCTGATCGCATCGGCGAACGCATCCGAACGCGTGGCGTACACACCTGCCGCCACCAAGGCGTCGGCGATGTGTGGGCGCCCGATGGTGGTGTTGCCGCCCTCCTTGACTTGTGCCAGCACATCATCCCACGTGATTGGGTAATCCCTCGACAGCAGCGCCACCATGCGCTTGACCCGTTCGAGGCGCGCGGCCCGCGTCGCCGTGAACAGATCGCAGATATGCCGGTTGCGTGGATCGTATTGGTACGCCAGCATGTGCACGGAGACGCGGCCGTCCTGTGCTGTAATCTCCGTACCGCGCACCAACGGCAGCCCATAGTCCACCGACGCCTGTTGGGCCTGCATCCAGCCGGCCGTCGTGTCGTGGTCAGTGATCGCCACGCCATGCAACCCGGCCTGTTTCGCCTCCCGAACCAAGGTCCGGGGCGTCTCGGTTCCATCGGAAAACACGGTATGGCAGTGCAAGTCCCAGCCATGGGTCGGCGGGTGCATGGGCATCGTTGGCTCGTTCATGGTTCCCATCCTAACCATTGGACGCCTCAAACGGTATCCGCATCGTGAACAACGCCAACCAGATCGAACCACCAAGCCCCACCGGGCCCTGTGGGTGCGGTAACGTGGTATGCATCGCAACCCGTGCACCAGTGTTTGGCATGACATTATTGAAGAAGGGACCCACCATGGCACAAGACACCACACCGGCAATCGGTGGCAGCACACCTGCGGAACTCGACGAACCACGCGGTTGGAGGCATGGGGCCACATGGCTCTATCTCGTCATGCTCGTGGCCTCGGCGGTCGCCCTGCTCGTCTCGTTCATCCTCTCCGCCGAGACACTGCAGATGGCCCGCAATCCCAATCAGGCGCTGAGCTGCGACGTGAACGCCAAGCTCTCATGCACGACCGTGGCGCAGGCATGGCAATCGGAAATCGTCAAATTCGGCGAGATGAGCTTCCCGAACGCCTTCTTCGGCATCGCGGCCGAATCCGTGTTCGTCACCATCGCCGTCATCGGGCTCGCCCGCATGCGCATGCCCGCATGGTTCGCCACATGCACATGGCTGGGCGGCTTGGCTGCGCTCGCCTATTCATATTGGCTCACGTCGCAGTCGCTGTTTGTGATCAATGCGCTGTGCCCGTGGTGTCTTGTGTTGTGCTTCGCCACAACGGTGCAGTTCATGGCGATCAGCCATGCCACGGTCACGGTGCAGGGATTGCCCGCACGTGCCCGCGGCCTGCGCAAGTACTACCGGCTGGGGTTCGACCTGATGGTCGATGCCGTGTGGATTGTCGCGCTCGTCACGCTCATCCTCGTCAAAGACGGTACCTACCTGTTCACGTTCTAGCAGGCGCCCGGCGCGTCAACGCTCCTGCATCATCTGCACGGTGGCCACAAGCGCCGCGGCCCCCGTCAACATCACATTGTCGTCGGTCACGTCCACGCGCAGCGTGCCGCCCTTCACCTTGATGCGCCAGTGGCTGATGTCGGTCTTGGTGCGCAGCACGATCGCCGTAGCGCACAGGCCGGTGCCGCACGACATCGTCTCGCCGCACCCGCGCTCATACACGCGCATCGTGGCTTCGCCGATGTCGGTGGCGGCGTCGATCTCGTCGATGCGCGCAAACTCCACGTTCTGGCCTTCGTCGATGCCCGGCTCCACCACCGGCCGCACGCTCAGATCGAGGTTGTCGAGCACCGGCAGCGAGGTGAAGGCGTCTTCGACGACGGTCACCACATGCGGGTTGCCCATGTCCACGAACGTGCCCTTGCCTTCGCCAACCGCCGCGTCGACCGTCACCGTATAGGCGTCCTCCTCGCCAATCGACCATGGGCCCATGTCCACACGGAACAGCTGGGTGCCCAGATCGGGGTCGTCGGCGAGCGGTGTCAGTGTTTTGATGCCGGCGCGCGTGCCCAACCGCAGCGGCTGGCCCTCGGTCACGACCGCCAAGTGCATCGTCTGGATGAACAGCGCCGTCGCGCGCGCGCCATTGCCGCACATCTGCGCCAACGTGCCGTCCGCGTTGCGGTAGTCCATGAACCAGTCGATGTGCGCCTTCGCGAGCTCCTCACGCTGGGCGTCGGTCAGATCGGCCACGTATTCGGGGTGGGTGACGCGGATCACGCCGTCGGCGCCGATGCCGAAGTGCCGGTTACACACATGCGCGATCTCCTTCGGCTGCGGGTCATAGGCACCATGGTCGTCGGCGAACATGAGAAAATCGTTGCCGGTCGCCTGTGCTTTGGTCAAAGTCTGTGCAATAGTCATGCCTTCACTGTACTCGCCCGTGTTCCGCACGGCTGGCCTCTGTGCCCTCGGCGCGCAATGCCGCCGCGGCATATAATGGCACTCGATGCCATGCCACACGGGCATACGGAAAGGACGGCGTGATGAGTTCATCTGCACCAATCGGCGTATTCGACTCCGGGTTGGGAGGCATTTCCGTGGTGCGGCAGATCCGTGCGGAGATGCCCCATGAGCGCATCCTCTTCTTCGGTGATTCCGCGCATGCCCCTTATGGCACCAAAACACCCCAGGAAGTGCGCGCACTGTCACGCACCATCGTGGAACATCTCGTGGAACAAGGCGCCAAAGCGATCGTCATCGCCTGCAACACCGCCACGTCGGCCGCCGTGAACGAGCTGCGCAACGAATACATCCTACCGATCATCGGCATGGAGCCGGCGCTCAAGGTGGCGTGCGACCGCGGGCACGGGGTCCCCCAGCGCGTTGTGGTGGCGGCCACGCCGCTCACGTTGCGTGAGCACAAGTTCGCCGCACTGATGCACCGCTTCGAATCAGACAACACCATCTGGCCGCAGCCGTGCCCAAAACTCGTCGAGATCGTGGAGCACGGCCAGCTCGGCGACCATGACCTCGTCATGCGCACGTTGCACGGCTATTTCGACCAGTACGACCTGCCCACCGTGGATTCGGTCGTGCTCGGCTGCACGCATTTCGTGTTCTACCGCGACTATTTCCGCGAGTTGCTGCCCGAATCCACCGCGATCATCGACGGCAACCACGGCACCGTGCACCATCTCGACGTGATCCTCGAATCCCTCGGCGCACTCGCGCCGGAAGACCAAACCGGATCCGTCACATTGACCAACTCCGACCCCTCCCCGCGCGTCGAACAGCTTGCACAGGCGCTGCTCGACGCCCCGCCGTGCGCCGCGTGAGGCGTGGCACCGGCTGATTTCCCCAGACATTTCACAGAATACATGAGGCGAATATGAGTGAACAGAACCCCCATACCACCGCGATCATCGACGTCGGCGGCGGATTCCGCGCGATCTTCGGCGCCGGCGTGCTCGACCGCTGCCTTGAGGAAGGCATCGCGTTCGACCACTGCTATGGCGTCTCGGCCGGCAGCGCGAACCTCACGTCGTTCCTCGCGCACCAGCATGGGCGCAACCACACGTTCTACACGCAGTATGCGTTCCGCAAAGAGTATGCGAGCGTCAATTCGTTCATCCACAACCATAACTTCGCGAATCTCGACTATGTGTATGGCACGTTGAGCAACCATGACGGCGAGAACCCGCTCGACTACGAGGCCTTCGCCGTCGACCCCGCGCAATTCACCGTGGTGGCGTGCGACGCGCGCGACGGTTCCACGAAGTACTTCACCAAAGACGACATGCATTACGACGATTACGACATCCTCAAGGCGAGTTCGGCCGTGCCGGTGGCCTGCCAGCCGTATGTGATCGACGGCGTGCCGTATTTCGACGGTGGCATCGCCGACCCGGTGCCGGTGCAGAAAGCGATCGATGACGGCTGCGACCGCATCGTGCTCGTGCTGACACGCCCGAAAGACGTGATCCGCGAACAGCACAAGGATGTGGCTCCGGCGCGCATCCTGCGCCGGAGCCACCCCGAAGCGGCCGACCGCCTGCTCGAACGCTACGAGACGTACAACACCGAAGTCGCTGCGGCCAAGCAATACGAAGCGGAGGGCACAGTGCTGATCCTCGCCCCCGAGGAGCTGTACGGGCTATCCACGCTGTCGAAGACCTACGAGGGCCTCGAACGCATGTACCGCGCCGGCTATGGTCAGGCGGGGCGCATCGCCGACTTCCTCGCCGCCTGAACCGTCAGGATTCCTGGGATGTGACCATCGCCTTGGTCATCTGGTCGAACACCTCGCTGTAGCCGCCGGGCGTGGAAGCGGGCAGCACCACGGTCTTCGCGTTGTTCGATTCGGACAGCGAGCGCAGCACGTCGAGGTACTGGTTGAACAGCACCACGTTGTTCACCGAATTGATGTCCATGCCCACTTCCTGCAGGCTCTTGATCTGGTCGACGATGCCGTTGGCGATCTCGCGACGGTAGTTGGCCTGGCCTTCGCCCTGCAGACGCACCTTCTCCGCCTCCGCGGCGGCCTGCGTCTCGATTTGGATGCGCATGGCCTCCGCGCGTTGGCGCGTGGCCTCCTTTTCGCGCTGGGCTGCGTTGATCGAATCCATCGCCGTCTTGACCTGCGGGCTCGGATCGATCGACGTGATCAGTGTCTTGACCACGGTGAAACCGAAGCGGGCCATCTCGTTGCCCACGGTCTGCTGCACGTCGGCCGCCACATCGTCTTTGCGCGCGAACGCGTCATCGAGCGTGAGCGTGGGGATCGCCGAACGCAACGCGTCCTCCATGTACGAACGCAGCTGTCCTTGCGGGTCACGCAGTTCGTAGTAGGCCTTCGCCACGTTCTCGGCGTTCACGCGGTACTGCGTGGAGGCCACGATCTCCACGAACACGTTGTCGAGCGTCTTCGTCTCGATCTTCACGTTCAGCTGCGAGACGCGCATGTTCGTCTTCATCGCGATGCGGTCGATCAGGGGCAGCTTGCAGTGGATGCCGGCGAACTTGACCGCGTGGAATTTGCCGAACCGTTCGATGATGTACGCCTGCTGCTGCGGCACCACATACGCGGTGCACACCAGCACGATGATGACGAGCACAGCGATGACCACAAGTGCGATTGCCATGGAATCTCCTCCTCGGCGCGGCCACGGTGGCCGCAAGCCTCATTGCCCGCAATCGTAGCAATGGCGTCAAAACGCGCGCGACCCCTGCCCACGAGCTGGACAGGGGTCACACTGGAATCACGGTCCCCGTTTGCGGGAGCCTATATCACTTACTTGGTGGTTTCCTCTTCGACCACGCCGCCTTCCACCACGATGTCGTCGGGGTTCGCCGCGTCGCCGTAGACCGGTTCGAGCGTCTCCTTGTAATCCTCGTGGAAGAACCGCTCGTTGCCGAGCGTCTCGATCTCTTCGTTGATGTAGTCAAGCAGTTCCGTGTTGCCCTTCTGCACCGCCGGTGCGATCGTGTCCACATCGCCCAGATTCGTCACATCGACCACGTAGCCCTTGTTCGCCTTGGCCCATGCGAGCACTTCGGTGTTGTCGGTGCTCATCGCGTCGCCACGGCCGTCGAGCAACGCGTTGTATGCATCCGCGTACTGGTCGAACTTGAGCAGCTTGATCTCGGGGTGGTTCTTCTCGAAATACGTTTCGGCGGTCGTGCCCTTGGCCACGATCAGCGTCTTGCCCTCGAGGTCCTTCACGTCCTTGATCGGCGCGTCCTCAGGCGACACGATGCCCAAGGAGACCTTCATGTACGGCTTCGCGAAGTCCACCTTCTCCGCGCGTTCGGGCGTCACGGTGAAGTTGGCGAGCGTCACGTCCACCTTGTTCGAGCTGAGCACGTCGACGCGCGCCGCCGGATCGACCGACGTGTACACCGGCTTCACGCCCAGGTCCTTGGCGAGGCGTTCGGCGAACACCACATCATAGCCCGCGTAGTTGCCGTCCTTGTCCACATAGCCGAACGGCGCCTTGTCGGAGAACACCGCCACGCGCAGCTCCCCCGACTTCTTGATCTCGTCGAGCGTGCGGGCCTTGGCGGCCGAACCGCCCTGCGCGCTCGAACCGGTGGCGGTTCCACCCGCCTCGCTCGGCGTGCCCGCGTTCGGGCCGCAGGCGGCGGCGCCGAGCACGAGCAGCACGCCCGCGGCGGCTGCGGCAAGGGTCTTGCCCACGTTCTTCCATACTGCTGTTGTCATGAGTTGTTCCTCTCTGCTGGTGCGTGCGCCTGCGGCGTCACGCCGTCTGTGCGCCGGCGCCGTCCTTTTCCGTGCGGCGGTGGCGGCTGAATTCGAAGGTGCGCAGGAACTCCTGCGCGCGTTGTGTGGTTGGGTGCGCAAAGAACGCTTCCGGATCGTCGGACGTTTCCACGATGCCGCCGCTGTCGATCATGATGATCTTGTCGGCGATCGCCCGCGCGAACTGCATCTCGTGCGTCACGATGAGCATCGTCTGCCCCGCATCGGCCAATTCGAGCACCACGTCGAGCACTTCATGCACCATCTCGGGGTCGAGCGCCGCGGTCACTTCGTCCATGAGCATGAGCTCGGGGTGTTCGATCAACGCGCGGCAGATGGCGACGCGCTGGCGCTGGCCGCCCGAAAGCTCGTGCGGCTTGGACTGCGCGCGGTCCGCGAGGCCGACGCGCTTGAGCAGTTCCATCGCTTCGCGCTCCACGTCTGGCTTGGGCCGCTTCTGCACCATGACTGGCGCCATCGTGATGTTGCCGAGCACAGTGCGGTTTGGGAACAGGTCGTAGCTTTGGAACACCATGCCGATTTTGGTGCGCAGCTGGCTCGAGCGCTTGGCCCGCCCCGACTTTTCGTTGCCGGGCTCGCCGCGGTCGATCACCTGGCCGTTGAGCGCGATGGTGCCGCCTTGGATGGGTTCAAGGCCGGCCACACACCTCAACAGCGTGGATTTGCCCGAGCCGGATGGCCCGATGATCACGAGCACCTTGCCTTTCGGCACGTCAAACGATATGCCGTCGAACACATTGCGTTCCGCCCCCGCATAGTGCTTGAGCAGATTGTCGACCGTGAGCATTGGCTCACTCATTCGCCCACCTCTTTTCCAGATACCGTGCTGCCATCGAAAGCGGCCAACACACCACAAAATACATCGCGAAGATCACGCCATAGACCCACAGTGTGCCGGCCGGGTAATCGAAGCGGTGCGCGTCGATGATCTGCTGGCCCACTTTGATCACTTCGACCACGCCGAGCAGGGTGGCCAGCGACGTGGTCTTGACGATGCGCGTGGCCAGGTTCACTGAGGCAGGCAGCAGCCTGCGCACGGCCTGCGGCAGGATCACATGCGTGAAGGTCTGCCAGTTGCTCAGGCCCAGCATGTACGACGATTCGTATTGGATCGCCGGAATCGATTCGAGTGCGCCGCGCACGAGGTCGCCAAGTTCGGCGCCTCCCCATAGCACGAACACGAACACGCAGGCGCCTGTCGCATCCAGGTTCCAGTTCCATGCGCGCGCCAATCCATAGAACGCGATGAACAGCAATGCGAGCTGCGGCATGATGCGGATGAAATCCAAGTAGATGCGCATGATCACCCGGATCACCGGATTGCGCAATGTCATGAGCCAACCGGTGACAAGACCCACCGGCACGCTCAACGCCACCGAGACCGCCGCAAGCCATATCGTGACCCACAGGCCCTGCAGCAGACGCGGCATCACGCCCGGCTGGAGCAGGATGTTAGCGCTTTGCATAATCGAACCTCCGCTCCAACCAGGTGCCGATGACCGAGATCGGCAACAGAATGATCAAATACGTCACAATCAGCAGGAACAGCGCCTCGTAGGTGGTGTAGTACATGCCGATGAGGTCCTTGGCCATGTACATCACATCGGCGAGCGCAATCGCCGAGACCACGGAGGATTCCTTGATCAGGAAGATCACGTTGGCCACCACGCCGGGGATCGATGTGCTGATCGCCTGCGGAATCACCACATGCAACATCGTCTGCCGCGAGCTGAGGCCCAGCATGTAGGCGTTCTCGCGTTGGATCTGCGGAACCGCCTCAAGCCCGGCGCGCATCGCCTCGCTCATGTAGGAACCGCCGAGGAAACCCAGGCCGATGATCGCGCACATCTCCGCAGACCAGACAAACCCCAGTTTCGGCAAGCCGAAATACAGGAAATACAATTGCACGAGCAGCGGTGTATTGCGGCTGACCTCGATGTACACGCGGACGATCTGGCGCAATACCGGTATGCGCGCGGTCTCGATCGCCGCACACACCAATCCGGTGAGTATGGCGAGCGCGATGCCGAACACCGATATGAACAGCGTCATTTCCGCGCCAGTCACAAAAAACGGCGCGTACCGCGAAACGAACGCCCAATCGAGCATACGACGATCCCCTCCTTTCAAAGGCCCTCGGCTGGTGGATGGTGACGCACAGGTCACCGCGGACTCATTGTATCTGTTTTGTGAAGCATATTCGCTTCAAGCGTGCAGTTTTTCCATATCCGGGGAGAGCTTGCCTATGCGCGCCACGGCCTCGTGCAGCCGCTGTGAAGGCTGGAGCAGGCTCAAGCGCACATACCGCACGCCGGCGTTGCCGAAGCAACTGCCCGGCAACGCCGCCACTCCGGCCTCACCGAGCCAGCGCGCCGCCAGTTCATCGCCCGTCATCGCCGCAGGCGCCTGTGTCCATACATACAATCCACCTTGGGATGCGAACACATTGTAGCCGGCGGCACGTAGGCCCTCAGCCACAATCGCACGCCGCGCCGCGTACCGTGCAGCTTGCTCGCGCACAAACGCCTGGTCCCCGGCGAGCGCGGCGGCGCCGGCGTCCTGCACGAACGACGTGACCATGGAGCCCATCTGGTAGTGGTACTGCTTGACTGCGGCGACGAGCTGTTCGTTGCCGGCCACGAACCCCGCGCGCCAGCCGGCCATCGCGTACATCTTCGACAGGGAGACGATCTCGAGTCCCACGTCGCGCGCGCCCGGCACCGCGAGCAGGCTCTTCTGGTTCTCGTGCACGCCAAGGCCGGCGTAGGCGAAATCATGCACAATGGCGAACCCGTGGCGGGCGGCGAGCTCCACCGCGCGGGCGAAGAAGCGCGGTGGGGCCTGTGCGCCGGTGGGATTGTTCGGGTAGTTCAGCACGAGCAGCTTCACGCGGTCCCATGTCTCGCCCGGCACCGCGTCGAGGTCCGGCAGCCAGCCCAGCTCGGCGCGCGCGGGCAGCGGCAGCTCCTCGGCGCCGAGCATCCGGGCCATGCAATGGTACGACGGGTAGTACGGGTCGACGAACGCCACCACATCGCCGGGGTCGAGCAATACGGCGAAGGCCGCGGCAAGCCCGTCGACGGCGCCTTCGACCGCGAATAGCTGCGTGCCGGGATCCAACGCCACGCTGTGCTCATGCGCGTACCATGCGGCGGCCGCCTGCAGGAACAGCGGCTTGCCATCAAACGGCGTATAGCGCGCATTCTCCGGGCTGTCGACGGCCGCTTTTACCTCTGCACGGATGCGCGCTTCAGGGAACCCGTCGGGATTGCCTTTCGACAGGTCGATCACATCGACGCCGCGCGCACGCGCCTGTGCGACCGTGCGGTCCATTCGCTCGAATACATTCGGCGGTATGGATTGGGCCGTTTTCGACAATGCGATGGTCATGGACACTCCTGAGGGATGGGTGATGGCTGGTGGGGGCTGTCAGTGCGTGAACCTGAGCGCGAGGCGGTCGCCGGCCCATTGGATGAGCTGGACAAGGAGCACAAGCAACACGACGATCGCGATGAGCACGCCGGTCTCATACCGGTTGTACCCGTATTGGATGGCCAGGTCGCCGATGCCGCCGGCACCGATGGTGCCAACCATCGCCGAATAGCCCAGCAAGGAAATCACGGTAAGCACGATGCCGCGAATGAAACTCGGCAACGCCTGCGGGAACACCGCACCAGCGATGATCTGGCGCAGCGGCGCTCCCGTCGAGACCGCCGCTTCGAGCAACCCCGGATCGACGTCGGCGAACGCGCTTTCGGCGATGCGCGCGAAGAAAGGGATCGCCGCGATCGATAGCGCGATGGCGCCACCGGCCGGCGTATACGGATCGCCGATGCACAGTTGGATGAGTGGGATCAGCACAACGAGCAGAATCAGAAAAGGCAGCGAACGGATGGCGTTCACCACAAACCCGACCACCGTGTTGACGAGCCGGTTCGGTGTGAACAGCCGCGCCTGTGTCAGATACAGCACGACCGCGAGCGCCGTGCCGAACACCACACCGACTACCGTGGCTATGCCGACCATCGTGCAGGTGTCCCAGAGCGCCTTGCCCAGATGTTCGCGCAGAATCTCCGCTGTGTCACTCATACCAGCACCTCCTGCTGTACGGTCTTTTTCGTCTGTGATGCCGTGCGCGGGCCGCCGCTGTACGGCGAGTCAAGCGCTTCCTCGACGGCGGCGTCGGTCAGTTCTTTGAAGCCGAACACGGTTCCGCGCAGTTCGTCGAGCGCGTCCTCGACATCCCGTGCTCCGCGCTGCCCTTCGCGAATCGCCGCAACGAGCACCACGAGAGTGCCGATCGGCTGTGTACCGAAGTATTCGACGTTGCCGTGCAGCACATTGATGGCCACACCATGCCGGCTGGAGACCGCGCTGATGAGCGGATCGAACGCATGGTCACCCTTGTACCGGAGTTCCACGAGCCTGCCGACGGGCAGTTCCGGCACCAGACGTTCCGGCACCGCCACGCCCAGGAACCGTTCCACGAGCGCCTGCGTCGTCTCGTGATGGGGCTCAGCGAAGACATCGAATGTCTTCCCCTGCTCGATGATCACGCCGTTTTCCATCACAGCCACACGGTCGAAGATGCGCTGTGCGACCTCGAGTTGGTGGGTGATGAAGACGATGGTGACGCCGAGTTCCGTATTGATGCGCTTGAGCAATGCGAGAATGCCTTCGGTCGTCTCCAGATCGAGCGCGCTCGTCGCCTCATCGCACAGCAGTATGCGCGGATTGTTCGCCAGTGCGCGGGCGATCGACACGCGCTGCTTCTGTCCGCCCGACAGGCTGGACGGGTAGCTGTCCATCTTGCCGGAAAGCCCCACGAGTTCGAGCAGTTCCTGCGTGCGCCCGCGGCGGCGCGCCTTGGGAACGCCGCCCGCGCGCAACGCGAACTCGATGTTCTTGCCCACGGTCGCATTGCCGATGAGGTTGAATCCCTGGAAGACGAATCCGATGGATTTGCGCAGGTCACGCAACGGGCCTCCCCTCAACCCCGTGATGTCGCGCCCATCGATGAGCACACGGCCCGAGGTGGGGCGTTCCAGCAGGTTGATCGTGCGCACAAGCGTGCTTTTCCCGGCGCCGGAAAAGCCGACGATGCCGAAGATCTCACCCTGTTCGACTTCGAGACTGGCGTGTTTGACCGCCTCGATGGTGTGTCCGGCCTCATGGAACGTGACCGCGACGTCGTCAAGTGTGATGATGGCGGCCATGGCTCACTCCTTCCACGCGGTCGGCTTGCCGAAATCCTTGAATTCACTGGCGGCGATCGCGTCCTTGAATTCGTCGCTGACGAGCAGCTGCTGCACCTTCACTGCAAAATCGGAGTCTTTGTTGGCGCCGCTCACGGCGAAGACATTGATCACGCCGTCGCCTTGCTGTTCAAGGGCGAGGGCGTCCTGAGCCTTGAGCCCGGCCGCCCATGCGTAGTTGCCGGGCACAAGCACCACGTCCACAGTGTCAAGGGAACGGGCGAGCTGTGCGGCATCGAGCGGCTTGACAGTGAGGTTCTTTGGATTGGACGCGATGTCGTCGGTCGAGGCCTTCGTCGCGTCCACATCGCCATCGAGTGTGATGAGCTTCTGCTGTTCGAGCACACCAAGGCTGCGCGCCAGATTGGAGGCGTCGTTGGCGATGCCGATGCTGGCGCCATCCGCGATCTCGTCGATGGAATCGTACTTGTTGGAATACACGCCCAAGCCGAGTGTGGGCACCTGGCCGAGGGACACCAGGTCAAGATTGTTGTCTGCGCTGAACTTCGCCAGATAGTTGCCGTGCTGCATGAGGTTCGCATCGATACTGCCGGCGGCAAGGGCCTTGTCCGGCTGCACGTAATCGTTGAACTCCTTTGTGATGAGCTCGTAGCCATCGTCTTTGAGCAGCGGCGCAATGACCTCCTTGACCATGTCCCCATACGGTCCGGGGCATACGCCCACTTCGATCGTTGTGGTGCCGCCGTCTTGCGGCTTGTCGATCTGGCCGGAGGCGGCGGCAGCGTTCCCGCCACATGCGGCTGTGGAGAACAGCACGCATGCCGCAAGCGCTGCGGCGATGGTCGAAACCGGGGTGCGGCGTGTGATGATTGCCATGATGGTTATCCTCTCGTAAGGTTCAGATGGTTTCCTGATGGTGAATCGCGTAGGCGTGTTCCGCCAGATGCACTTCGTCGGTGAGGAATTCATGGAGCGGGCAAGGGCTGCCATGCTCACGTCCAAGCTGGGCGAGATAGCCGTTGATGTAGTCGACTTCCGTCGGGCGGCATCGTGTGAGGTCCTGGTACATCGACGGATAGTGCTTCGGGTGTGCCACGGCGGCGGTGCGCATGATCGTGTCCACTTCGCTTTCCCGTGTGCCAAGCAGCGTGATGCCCGCGGCCTCGGCCGCGCTGTAGGCCTCATCGACCAACCGCTCGGTGAGCGTGGCGGCACTGGGATGCGCCGCGAATTCCCCGAAGCGGATCCGGTACATGGTGCACAGCGTGTTGAGCACGGAATTGAACACGATCTTCGCCACGCACATGCCTTCGAAATCCTCAACGACCGTGGGGTTCAGGGTCGCCGCACGGAAGTCCTCGACGATGGCGCGCTCCACCGGATCGCTTTCGGGCGTATGGCCGTCGTATGCGCACAGGTTCATCGCCTTGGCATGGGCATCGCCCGTGAAGTTGAAGTCGCCCGGGCCGTACACGTACGCGCCGATGAGCGCTGTTCCCCCGTAGATACGGTCCGCGGGGAAATACCCGTTGAGCCGCTCGAAGTGCCCATGGCCGTTCATTGCGGAGAACACGACCTGGTGGCTGCGGAACAACGGCGCACACCGTTCGAGCAACCCCGCCAACTGATGTTGTTTGACGAACACGATCCACACATCGGGGTCGCCGGTGTATTCCTCCGGGTAGTAGACGTCGATGGGCACCAGATGGCGGTCATGGCCGTCCTGCGAGACATACGCGCCGTGGTTGGCGCGGATCGCCTCGATGTTCTCACTCCAGCCATCAATGAAGTCCACATCGCACCCAGCGTTCTCCTGCAGGAGCACGCCGAACTGTATGCCCATGCCGCCTGCGCCGATTACCGTATACTTCATTCGTCTCCCGTCCGCTGCATTCCAAGGTGATGGCCGCCCACACGAGCGACCCTGACAGCTCATAATGTACGGGACGTGCGGCGGCAGCATCGCGGCGTGGCTATACGAAGAATTGATACAGTGCGGAAGACCCGAAGCGGCGCAAGCCCTGACCACGACACAACAAAACGGCCGTGTGCAGTGGATTTTCCACTGCACACGGCCGCCGATAACCGTGTCTTATACCCGGCAATGCACCGGGGCTATATCCGCATCCGCACGTTATGCCACGGAACGCTCCAGATCCATCGTGTGGTGCATGCCCTTGGTCCACACCAGATAATAGACGATGCCGAGCAGCGTCCAGATGACGCCCACGATCCACACGTCCAGCCCCAACGACACAAAGATGACAAAGGTCACGATGGCGCCGATGAGCGGGCACAGGATCGAACGCCAGAATGTGCGCCCCTTGTATTGGCGACCCTTGATGCCCAGACCCCAGATCACCACCACGTTGAGCATGAAATAGGTGGAAAGGGCGCCAAAGTTGCTCACCTTAGCCGCGGTGTTCTGCCCCACGAAGATGAATACGAAGATGAGGACCAAGTTCACCACCGCGGTGAACAACGTGGCGCCAGTAGGCACGTTCGTCTTCTTGTTCAGGGTGCCGAGGAACTTGGGCAGACCGCCGTCCTGGGCCATCGTGTACATGAGGCTCGAGATCGCGGTCATGCCGGAAAGCGAGGTGAACAGGCCGAGGGCGAGCGCATTCGCCACGGCACACAGCACGCCGAGCCACTTGCCGGCGAGTCCGGCCACCGCGTAGAAGCCGCTGTTCTGGTTGGCGATCATGATGTTGCCGGAGGGATCCATGCACATCGTCAGGAAACTCATCGACATGTACAGGAAGCCAAGGATCAGCACGATGATGATCATCGCCTTGCCCGGACCCTTCTTCGGCTGCACGCATTCGTCGTCAAGTGTCACGATCGAGCCGAAGCCCACATACGACAGCGCGCACAGCGAGACGGCGCTCATCATCGCGCCCATGTCGAACTTGGATGGATTGAAGAAGGCGGTGCTGGAGAAGTGCGCGGTCTCGGGGTGGCGCACCACGTAGATGACACCGAAGACGAAGAACAGCGCGAGCACAATGAGCTCGGCGGTCAGGGCGAGCTTGTCCACGAGCACAGTGGCACCCATGCCGCGCATGGCGATGCCGGTGATGAGCGCAAGGAACACCACACACCACACCCATACCGGCACTCCCGGCAGGTATTGGTGCAACGCGTTGGCGGCCATGAGCAGCATGATCGCCGGTGTGATGAGGTATTGCAGGATCATGAGCCAGCCCACGACAAAGCCCACGCCAGTGCTCATCTCATGCGAGGCGTAGATGTAGATGCTGCCGCTCGAGGGGAACAGCGGCACCATCATGCCGAACGAAAGCGCGGTGAACAGCATGGCCACCATGGCGATCAGGTACGCGATGGCCGGCATGCCGTGCGAGACGGCGGCCACCGAGGCGATAATCGAGAACGGGGCGATCGGCACCATGAAGATCATGCCAAAGACGATGAGGTCCTTGGTGGTAAGTGTGCGCTTGGGATGGGTCTTGCCCTGTGCTGCCGTCTGCACGGCGGTTCCCTTCCCTGTACTGACTGATCCGGCGGTGTTCGCAGCCATGATGCTCCTCGATCCTTCATCCATGTAAGCCTTTGCTTCTTGCAATATAGCTCGCCGCATACAGGCCGTGGCGCAAAACACGGCACATTTTCCTGTAAGCGTCTGCATACGCCACCGCACGCATGCTGCTAGATTCCACGCACTGCCGGCTGTTGCCGTTGTTGCGCTGTACGCTCACAGATGCATGGCATGCGGCATGTTGACCACGCCTCGAGAGACGATGGTGGGCATGTTTGTGCGTCACGCCACGTTAGATGATCTCGATGCCTTGGCGAGTGTGGAAGCCGCGTGCTTCCCCCCAAAAGAGGCCGCTGACATCGAAAGCCTCGCCAACCGCATCGAGCGCTTCCCCCAGCATTTCTGGCTGTTGGTCAATCCCGACTCCTCGGCCGGCGACACGTGCTTCCCCGCACGACTCGAAGACGGCATGCTCGTCAGCTTCATCAATGGCATGACGACCGACGAGCGCGACCTGCACGACGACATGTATAGCTGCGCGGACATGCACGACGAGCGCGGCGCATGGCAGATGCTGTTCGGCGTGGAGACCGCCCCGGTATACCAGCACCGCGGATGCGCTGCCTATCTGATGCGCCGTGTGATTCTCGACACCGCGATCGCCCACCGCTCGGGCATCGTGTTGACATGCAAGGAGCGTCTTGTGGGATTCTACGAGTCGTTCGGCTTCATCGACGAGGGCGTGAGCCCTTCGAACCACGGCAATGCGCTGTGGCACCAGATGCGTCTCACGCTCAACGACGACGCGGATGAGGTGACATCGGACAGCATCCGCCGCGCAATGGCCGAGACCACAAGCTATCTTGACCACAACGGCACGAGTACTGGGCAATTCCGTATGCTTGCGCAGTAATGCAGAACAATGAGAATTCTTTGCGAAGAAGCACCCTAATATTGTGCATTCGCCGCATGGCATGCGTTAGACTCGTGCGTTGAAGAGATGTCGACAGAGTTTACCCGATACGCCGCAGTCACGCTCCATGGTGGAGTCATGGCAATGCGGCTACGGAAGGAGCAGCTATGCCTTTGGTCACTCGGCCCGCCGAACGACTCCCCAAGGATTACATCGCCTTGGACCTTGAGACCACCGGTCTGAGCGCGCAACGTGATCGCATCACCGAAATCGGTGCGGTGAAGATTCGTGACGGCCGTATCGCCGACCGATATGCGCAGCTTGTCAATCCCGGTGTGCTCATCTCCCCGCGCATCACCCAGATCACTGGCATCACGAATGCCATGGTCGAGCATCAACCGGCCATTGAGGACGTGCTCGAGGATTTCATCGATTTTCTTGGCGACGATATGATCATCGGGCACAATGTGCGCTTCGACATGGGTTTCCTCGCCGAAGCCGAGCACCGCACGTTGCAGTTCGTCAGCAATTTCCGTCGCCCCACGCTCGACACGATGACGATAGACAAGCGCCTCTTCCCCACCGAACGCCATCGTCTGGTGGATCTGATCCGCCGGTATGGCATTGCGGACACCGAAGAGCATCGCGCGCTTTCCGATGCGACGCAGACGTATCAGTGCCTCGAATGGCAGCGACGATATATCTCGTGTGATGTGGCGCTCCTGCCCACCTCGCAGGGCTGATTCCCACCCGCATATGCAAAGAGGGCGCCGCCCGTAGCTGTTCCTGCTGCGGGTGGCGCCCTCTATTGGTATCGATATGCCTTATATATATCTGGTTGATGGTCACGGTCTGGGTATGGCAAAGCCCACCGGTTGGGGTGGGCTTTGTGTCAAGTGTAATGCGGCGGTGTGCTACTCTCCCACACCCTGTCGGGTGCAGTACCATTGCCGTGC